>OLQY01001503.1_pt1 | contig 19344 bp, 18 predicted proteins | sample 1672851 | NCBI WGS metagenome assembly OLQY01 (sample SAMEA3136730, study PRJEB25190) | human gut metagenome | reverse complement strand
TTAATATCATATCAATTCCTCCCATCCTTCAATTATCATAAATATATCACATATTCAAAAGAAAGAAAACTAAAAATCCTATTTATCGACAAAAAAAAAGAGGAGGAAAACAAATCATTTCCTGCTCCTTTTTCATATTCATGAAGATAGATTTTGTCTAGCTTATTGTTCAATTGTTTCTTCTACATCTGATAAGATTGGGAAAGTTAAAATTGCCTTAAACAAGTCTCCATCAGTTTCAATCGTAAATGTTCCCTGCATAGCTTCTGTAAAGCTTTTTACGATCGCTAAACCTAAACCACTGCCGCCATCATGGCGTGATTTATCCCCACGTACAAAACGTTCAATTATTTCACTAGGTTCAAAATTTAATGGATCTTTTGAGATATTCTTACATTCTATGCGCACATAATTAGCATATTTCTTAATATCAATATAAACGCGTGTATGTTCCATAGCATAGCGCTGTACATTAATTAACAGGTTCTCAAAGATACGATATGCTTTATTTCCATCTAACATTACATAGACATGCGGTTCTGATGGAAGACTCCATATAACCTCTAAATTATGTTCAGCTATACCTTCACTACATTCTGCCTGAACTTGTTCAACTAAAGCAATGATATCTAATTTTGTCATTTCCAATTGAATATTACCGCTATTCGCTTTACTGATTTCAAACAAATCATCCATCAGTACTTGCAGACGATGACTATATTGTTCTAACATTTTTAAATACTCTTGACACTGTTCCTCACTGATACCTTCCTGCTGAAGAAGTTCAATGTAATTACGTATACCAGTTAATGGTGTTTTTAAGTCATGAGACACATTGCTGATTAGTTCAGTTTTCATATTTTGTGACTTCATTTCCTCTTTCACAGCTTTTTCAAAACCAATACGAATATCCTGTAAATCATCTTTCATAGATTCAAAAATACCCACATCATCAGAGATTTCCACATGGAAATTTCCTTCCTTCAAAGCTGAGGTCTGCTTCAATATCACACCATAATCTTCCTGCATTTTTTCCAGTTTTTTACGTAACCATACATATAGTACAATACCATAAATAATCGCAAGGAAAGAACCAAATGCAAAGAAGAAACATAAGATAAATACAATCACAATCTGTACTAATATGAATTTAAATAACTGCTTATGAAGCGGATCTTTTAAATCAAAATCTGCTAATCTATCCATATAACGATGAATACCGCATACAACACTTCCCACAATAGTATCTTCTTTGATAAACTTCCAGAAACCTTTCACAAAAATAAATTTAATTTCAAATATCGCAATACTAATCATCAGGAACAACAACATCCATCCGATTACATTTCCTGCCAGTAATATATTTTCACTAAAGTGTATATTATATTTGGCAATACTATCTATCAGATATCCATTTAAGGTCGCATCTGCCAGATATACCATGCCCATTAAACCAAAAGTAATTCCAAAGCCCAATAGAATAGTTAATATTTCTGCCTTAATCTTACGGAAAGTTAAGAATGGATTCACATCTTTCACAATAGAAGCCGGATAAAATAACAGGTATAATGCTAATACACAGCTGCCTATCAAGGCTGCCAGCATAGTAAAGCCTGCATAGTTATATACTGGATAAATACTATTTGATATTAATCCGTCATTATCTTCAATATCTTTAGGAATAGAAAATTTGATTTGAATATTTTTAGGATTTTGAATTTCTACATCACCTCTAGATATTTCAAAAACATCATTATAGTATATTTCTCCATCAAAATAGAAATCTGTAAAATAAGACAACCTATTTAAAGAAATATCTAAATCATAGAAATCACCTTGAATACTTGCATTACCTTTATCATCAAATGTCACAATACCATAAACATAACTATCATCTTGAATATCATTCTCTGTTTTATTCTTTAAATCTTTATTTCCTAACTCTTCCTTTGTTTTGGTATTTTGTACATAGAAATTAAAATTGGAATCATTTTGTAGAGCTAAATAAGTCTCCATTGTATGATTCTTAAAATCATTTAAAATAACCTTTTGTGTATCTTCATCGACATTCTTACTAAACTCTATCAAGGACTGATCTGGGGCAATCGCTTCTACCATTCCTGTAATGCCCAATAACATATCTCCTCCTAATTGATCAGAAACTTCCTGTTTTGTCATTGTATTTACTTTCTGTCCCTCTACATTGTTATAAAGAGAACATATAAAGATACTTATAATGCTAATCAATGCGACAAAAGAGATTAGAAAAACATGTTTTTTCTTCATATAACCACCTGCTTATTTTTCTATTTTATATCCAACACCCCAAACGACCTTTAAGTATCTTGGATGTTTAGGATCAATTTCAATTTTCTCACGTAATTTACGAATATGCACCATGACAGTTTCTGTACTGATCGCATCTTCATTCCATACGCTTTCATATATCTGCTGAGCTGAGAATACCCTGCCTGCATTTTTCATCAATAATTCTAATATCATAAATTCTTTTGGACGAAGTTTAACTATTTCACCATTTACATAAACTTCTTTAGTAAGTGAATTTAAAGTTAAATCATCAATCTGATATACGCCTTCTTCTTGTTCCTGTTTCACATTTTGTTTTAAGGCAAGAATCTGTTCATAGCGTCTTAATTGACTACGCACCCTGGCGAGTAATTCCATAGAACCAAATGGTTTTGTTATATAATCATCTGCGCCAATATTTAACCCTGTTATTTTATCAATATCTTCTGATTTTGCGCTTAAAAATATAATAGGAAAATCATATTGTTTACGAATTTCCATTGTCATTGTAATACCATCCATCACAGGCATCATGATATCCACAATAACCAAGTGAATCGTCTCTTTATTTACGATATCTAACCCCTCTTGTCCATTCTCAGCAAGAAAAACCCGATATCCCTGATTTTTCAGATATATCTGTATTGCCTCTCGAATTCCTTTATCATCTTCCACCACTAAAATTGCATGATCCATCATTCACCACTTCTTTCTATCTAGGATATTTTACTATATTCCAGAAGATTCTTCCATATTGTGGTAAAGAAATCCCATAAAGGCTGATACTCCACAAATTGTACAAACGATAAATTCAATCACTATGATTCCTCCTTCATTTTCTTATACATATATCCCCCAGCTCCAACTAAAGCTATGGTCACAATTAAAATCACGATTGCCATCAAATAGTTTCCTTCTTTTATTGAGCCGCTCATAAAAGTTGATGTGATAATACTTGGTATTCTCCCTACTGTTGTCAGTAATAACCACTTCCATAATGCGATATTAGAAAGACTAACAACATAAGTCATCAGATCCTTAGGTGAACCAGGAATTAGGAAAATCAGAAACATCCAATATAGACTATTTCTTCTCTCCAATACTTGATGTAATTCATCTACTGTTTTTTGTTTAAAAAACAAAGATACAATACGATGACCAAACTTCTGAACTAACACATAAACAATCAATGTCCCTAACATAGACCCTGCAAGACATAAGATAGTACCTCCCACAGAGCCAAAGAGAAACCCAGCCACAAGCTCCAAAGGTTCACCTGGAAGAAAGGCTAGAAAAATCTGCAACGATATTAACCCTATCATACATAATTCTCTTAACCCATGAGGTATCCCATTTAATGTATTTTCTATCTCTTGTATAGGAATCTGACTAACTGCGTAAGCAAGAGCAGCACAGCATATAATGACAAGAAGTGTTATGATAATTATTTTCTTTTTTAATTTCATACACATCTCTCCTTCTGTTTACATCTATAGTATGAAGGATAAATCTTATCAGAAAGAGAGATAAATTCTTAAACTTTTCTAAAATAGTTAAAAAAGAATCAAGAAAACATTCTCAATTCTTTTTTTCATGTATTCTATTATCAATATAAGCACAGGCATGAAGTACTGCCTCCTGCATGTATTGCTGGATCTTTTTATTTTTAAATGTATAAGGTTCTATCATACGCGGTATATAATTTTCTTTGTTAATTAAGCTTAACCCATAAGCATAATGATAATCATATATAAATGCCATATGAGATAGCAGAATATCTAAATGAGTCTTTCTCTTAGCTGAAAGAATCAGCTGATTACTCATAAAATCCTCATAGACTTCAGTAGTGATTTCTTCCTGCTCCAGCTGTTCTTTTGTACATAAATACACATGTTCTTCCTTCTCCATTAGATTAACTCGGAAAATATCAGTTTTATCTGCATCACGTATGATATGTGCATGCATCAAAATACGTGGTTCTAAAGAAGATGGAAGCTGATATTTATTATGATAAGCAATAGCCTTCAAGATGAGATTTCTATCTTCTTCATCTATAAAAGATAACAGATTTTCTTCCTGTAATATACTTACTCCTAATTCCGCATGATCAACACTTTTAGAGTCTAAAAATGTCTGATATCGCTTCACTTGTTCAAAACGTCCTATATCATGAAATAAACCTATGATTTCCGCTAAACAAACATCTTTTTCTGATAATCCGATATCTAACGCAATCTCTTTTGCTATTGTGGAAACTTTATAAGAGTGTAGTACTTTTAATTTTATGCGTTCATCTGTAAGATCAAATTGATTCACATAAGACGAAAATATAAATTTTGCTTTTTGAATATTAATCATAAGCTAACCTTTTTTTACATTTTCTTAGCACTTCAAGACATTGTACCTTATCTTCTATTGTGAAAGTACATAAGAAGTGATGGATTCCGTTTTCTTGAAGCATAGATATATTATCAATTTCATTGCGAACATCATAATGCAGGATACGTACACGACATTTCTCATCTGTAAGTAATGGATAGCGATGTTTCTTCATATCCACAAGTGCATATTTGGTATTTCCTCTGCACAAACCGCAGTTTCTTTTCGTGCTTCCTAATTCTACCGCATTGATTGGACAGTACTCCGTTAACATCAATTCATCTCTGCTATAGATTGTATAGTAGAAAGGTACTTGTGTCTGATAACGTTTATAGAAAGCATTCATTATTTCTTTACACTCATCTAAACTACTTTCTAGTGAGAATGCTACACCACAGGCATTATGATGAAATAAAAAGGCTGCCGTATAAGAATTTGTCATGTTTAAAGAAGTATCACATAACATGGAAGTTTTTATAGATAATCCCCCTGTTTCCTGAATTAAAGAAAATGTTTCTTTATATTTATCTTTCATAACTCTAGGGGTACGAGGATATACAAATTCGTTGTCTTTAACCTCTTCATATAACTGCTCGTTTTCCACAAAGATATGAGATATTCCTTCTTCTAAACATGCATCAAGCTGATCCTTTGTATGAACAATTACACATAAAGAAGGCATTTCTTTGGTGATTAATATGGATAAAGGTGCAGCTTCCTGTACTTTACGTTTTCCATTTCTACACATTCTCTCTTTCTGCAGCTTATCTAAGGCATCTCTACGCATTTGATTTAATTCTCGAATTGCTAGAATTCCACCTTCCTCCACCTGATATTCAATATGAATAAAATTAAATGGCGTATCCTTAGTTTTATGCAACTGTGTATCAATACGTTCAATTGCTAGTGGTGCTGTTCTAGCCTTTTCACAAATAGCCTCACTCTTTACACAAACACTTCTTCCATCCTCATCCATGACTTCCAAAATTGCGTTGTTGTTGATCTGCATTTCAAAGCGACCAAAAACATCAACTTTACGCATCTCTTTCTGATATGTATTCTGTAAAGAAGACAACTGTGAAACATCACTTGTCTTTAATACCGTATTACCTTTATATACATTGGCTGTTTTATCTAATTCGATCACATCATTCGCATTGGCATGATTTACTAATAACCCATCTTTATATAAAAAATTAACTGTAAATCCGATATCTTCCTGATTTTGAAGAATACGAATACCATCTCCTTGATGTAATGGTTGAGTCAATTTTACTCTTATTTTTTGTTTGGTGACTCCAATTACTCTTCCAATTTCAATTCCAATATGATTAGGACGAATAGGATTCATCAGATTTGGTCCATAGCTATGAAATAAATGACCGGCAGTAAATCCGCGATTAAATACTTTCTTCATTTCCTGTTCGATCGTATCATCATAGACAAATTGCTTTCCTTCATAATATGCATTAATTGCTTTTCGATATAAAGATACCATTAACGCAACATATTCTGGACGCTTCATTCTGCCTTCAATCTTAAAGGAGTAAATTCCTGCCTCAATAAGTTCAGGAACATGAGACAATGTATTCATATCCTTAGGACTTAATAAATAATCCCCATCTCCCTTTAGCACTTCCACGCTGCCATTCTTTTCTTTTTCTAATTGATATTTCATACGACAGTTTTGTGCACATTCTCCACGATTTCCACTTCGATGTAGTGTGAGAGAACTCATTAGACATTGACCACTATAAGAAACACAGATAGCACCTTGTACAAACACTTCTAAATCAATACCTAACTTCGAATATTCACGGATTTCTTCAATTGGAGTTTCTCTTGGCACCACTACACGACTTGCGCCAAGACTCTTCATAAATTCAATACCCTGTGGATTATGAATATGCATTTGTGTAGAAGCATGTAATTCCATATCTGGAAACTTTTGACTTAAGATAGAAAATAAACCTAAATCCTGTACAATTACCGCATCCGCATCATGTTCATATAAGAACTGAACATAAGCTACACAATCATCTATTTCCTCTTCCTTCATTAATGTATTGACCGTCACAAATACACGTACTCCATAAACATGGCAGTAATTAATTGCACGTATCATCTCTTCTGAATTAAAATTATTCGCAAAAGCTCTTGCGCCGAACATATTGCCGCCTAAATAAACCGCATCACAGCCATTTTGTACAGCCGCAATTAAAGCATCCATAGATCCGGCTGGTGCTAATAATTCAACTTTTTTATTTTCAAGCTTCATGGCGCTTCACTCTCTTTCTTTCTGGTTTAAAAATAGCTTTCATAATGGTAGATACTACTAAAATTCCTAATGCCAATACACCGGCAATCGTAAGTGTATCTAAGCCAATTGTTAGTGCCTGCATGACATTGCCTTCAATAGCCTGAAGCATCATACGATACATTCCTCCTCCTGGTACTAGAGGTATCAATGCACAAATAATAAAGGTCGTGACTGGAGTTTTGCATACACGCGCTAATATTTCTGAATATAGGGATAATGCCACAGAACCTAGAAACATTGCGCTTAGTTCACTGAGACCATAAGACAGTGCCACATGATATACGACTCCACCAATGGATCCGGCAATCCCTGCCAATATCAGTTTTTTTCCACGAATATTAAACAATACCCCAAAGCCTAGAGATGCAAAGAATGATGCGATTAACATTTTTATGATATACATATTACATCCCTCCGCTTATTCCAATAGATAAAGATAATACAAAACCAATACCTGCAGCTATCGCAATCGCAACTAAAAAAGCCTCTGCAGCTCGAGCTACACCAGATAAGTAATCACCTGCAACTGTATCACGAATTGCATTTGTTATCGCAAGCCCTGGTACTAACAGCATGATACTGGAAATAATCATAATATCCACATCCGCAGTTTTACACAATGAATGAAAAGCTAATGCCAATATTGCGCTGACAGAAGCCGCGATAGCATTTGTAAAAAAACCATGAACACCGCGCTTTTCCAATAAGATACTCACAACCTTAATAAAAATACCAATCAAGAAACTAAAACATGCCTCCATCAGGGTACCATTAAAGAAAATTGCAAATCCTCCAGCACTTAAGGCTCCAAATAAGATAATCATACCAATCGAATATCTTTTTTCCTGATCAATTTCACGTAAACGATTATATAATTCATCAATAGTAAATTGCTTACTGGATGCTTCTCTTGATAAATGATTAATTTTATCTATACAGTTTAGATCCACACCTCTTGTGTGAACTCGTAATATTTTTGTATGTGTTTTTTTATCCACAGTTATAGAAAACATAATACCTGTTGTGGTCACAAAGCTTTGAGCATCTTCTACTTCAGGAAAACTAGTACTCAAACGAACCATTGTTTCCTCTACACGATATACTTCTGCACCACTTTCAATTAATAATTTACCTGCATAACAGGCAACCTCTAATAGCTGATCAGTATCCATGGCAACCCCTCGACTTTCCTATACAAGTATAGCTGATTCAATGTAAAATGAAAATAGTTTTTCCAATGAAGTTATAGAAAAAAATCACCAGTCTAGATCTTTCAGTCATATAAGTTTTCTTACTCTAACTTTAGGCGTATAATAGTTACAGAAAGTGAGGTAATTCCATGCCGGCAGTAACAATTATTCGTGATCCCTTCAGTTATCTTAACATCATAAAAAGAGATGCTCATGAAATTAAACGTCGTGATATACATACGAAACGTTTTGCATAATATAACAATTATAGCGATGTAAATCGCTTTTTTATTATTTCATTCAACAAGTATACAAACTATTATTTAATAAAGGTAAGAATAGAATTATGTTATAATAGAAATGAAAAAAGTAAAATCACAATAAAAGTATTTTTGATTAAGCGGAAGGTTGATAATATGAACAGAATTGTCAAAATAATAATGAATCCAAGAGCAGGTAAGCAGACCGCTAAAACTTCACTATTTACCATCTGTGATCGGTTCTATGCTATGCAGGATCAGGTTATTGTGCAGACAACTCAGTATGCAGGCCATGCGAAAGAATTAGCTATCCAAAGTGAACACACCTGTGATCTATTAGTCTGTATTGGTGGAGATGGTACCTGGAATGAGGTTATCAACGGTATCATGGAAATACAAGATCGTCCATTATTAGCATATTTACCAAGTGGAACCGTAAATGATTTTGCGGCAACTTTACAATTACCTAAAAGTGCAGAAAAAATGATGGATATAGTTGAAAAAGAACGTCCTTTTTCCTTTGATATCGGTGCTTTCAATCAACGCTATTTCACTTATGTTGCGGCATTTGGACTTTTTACAGAAATATCTTATACCACACCACAAAGCTCAAAAAACATCTTTGGAAGAATCGCCTATTTCCTAGAAGGAGTTAAACAGCTCACAAACATTCCCCAATATAAAGTCAGAGCCATCATTGATGATAAAAAAGTAATTGAAGATACATTTATCTTTGGCTGTATAACAAATTCTAAATATGTCGCAGGTTTTCCTGCCTTTGATTCCGATAATGCACAGCTTGATGATGGCTTCTTTGAAATTTTATTTATTAAAGTTCCAATGAATCCTTTAGATGTACAAACCATTATTACCGCATTATTAAAACATGAAGTAAATGAAACCTGGATGTATTCCTTTAAGGCAAATCATGTTCGTGTTGAATCAGAAGATGCAATTCCATGGACTTTAGATGGCGAAGATGGTGGCAGTACACATCTTGCACAGATTGATAATAGAAAACAGGCAGCTACAATTTTAAAATAGCACTGCCTGTTTTTTTTATCCATTAAAATTTACTTTAACAAACTTAGCTTTATTCTTTCCTTTTCCTAGTTTCTTCTTTAAAGCTTGACCAGGTTCTTTTTGTTTTGCTATACGTGCACGTTCCAGCAATAACGCTGATTTGGTTTTCTTTTCTGCCATCAAATCACCTCTTTCTAACCCTTAACTTCTATTCCAAGAATCTGATATAAATCTCTTAAATCTTTAATTTCATACGTAATTGGAAGATTTTTTTCATTCTTTTTTTCTTTTGGATTATACCAGCAGGTATCAATATGAAAATTATATCCTCCTAGCATATCGCTTGATAAAGAATCTCCAATCAATAAAACCTCATTTTTATCGACCTCAGGCATATGTTCAAAACAATAGCTGAAATAAGCAGGATCTGGTTTCTGATATCCTATTTCACCAGAAACAAAAATTTTATCGAAATACTTATCTAACCCTGAATCTCTTAATCGTGAATACTGTGTTTCTGTAACTCCATTTGTCACAATACACATGTTAACTTTTCCATGAAGTGATTGGATTATCTCCATAGCATGAGGAATCAGATCATGTCCTCTTCCTAGCTGTTTCTGATAAACATCTTCAAAGCCGATTCCATCATCATCTATTCCAAATTCATCAAATAGATTTTTAAAACGTGTATAAATCACCGTTTCTCGAGAGATTTTACCATCTTCATATGCGGCCCATAGATTATGGTTGATTTCCTGATAACGCAGTTCCATTTCAGGTGTAAATGGATAACCATATATCGCAAATGTATTTCGCAATGCCTTCTTCTCTGTCGCATCAAAATCTAACAAAGTTCCATCTGCATCAAATAATAACATCGAATATTTCATATGTGTAACTCCTTTATCTTCATCATTATAACGATTCTATCAGATAAGTACAAGAAAAAAATAGCTTCTATTCCTGAACAATGATAAAATATCTTTTGGTGATGAAAATGAAAGAATGTTTACTTGTTGGTTTAGGTGGAGGCATTGGGGCAATTTTGCGCTATCTATTATCCACAATACCATTAAAGAGTGATTTCCCCTTTATGACTCTATTCATTAATATATTAGGAGCTATTCTAATTGGTATGGTTGTATCTCTCAATATGAAACAGAATATCTTAAGTCCAGATACTGTCTTATTCTTAAAAACAGGTGTATGTGGAGGTTTCACTACATTTTCTACCTTTTCCTTAGAAAGTGTAACCTTACTGGAACAACATAAACCTATGATTGCTATCAGCTATATGATATTATCTTTATTGTTGTGTCTGTTAGGTGTCTTTTTAGGAAAAAGCTTCATTCAGCAAATCAAATTATAATAAAAGGAAGATTTAAGTGTTGTATAGAACTTAAATCTTCCTTTTTCTATTGATTTTTTAATAAATTCTGAAATTCCCTCATAGGCATAGGACGATAAAAATAATAACCTTGAATCATATCACATTCTTTCTTTCGTAAATGCTCTACAACTTCTGCTGATTCTACCCCTTCTGCCACAATCGTAACGGGAAAATGTTTTAGAATATCGATCATTCCATCCACAATGACAAAATTATCTACGTTTTTGTGATGTATCATAAATAATGAACGATCCAACTTAATCGTATCTAATGGTACTTGGGCTAGTGTTCCCATAGATGAATAGCCGATACCAAAGTCATCTAAAGCACATCGAAATCCTTCTTTATGTATCGCATCAACAACTTTATGTAAACGTGAAGTCTGATCCATTGATATTGTTTCTAATAATTCAAATTCAATGTACTCTTTTGGAACATCAAACTGATGAAATATTTCCATATATTCTTCCATGAAACAATCATCTTCAAAGCTAGCCTTTGATAAATTAAAGCTAATGGGCACCATTGGAATTCCCTGTTTCAGACTTTCCTGAATCATACGACAAACTAATTCAAATACCATCTGATCCACATAGCGAATATAGCTATTTTCATTTAAAACCGGTAAAAACGACGATAAAGGAATCATTGTTCCATCCTCATCAAACCACCTTAACAATGCTTCTCCACCACAGATTTTCATTGTCTTCACATCAATTTTAGGCTGTATATAAATAGAATAATTTTCTTTTCGACAGGCATCTACTGTCTTTACTTCCAAGATTGCTCTTTCTAAAAAATGCTGAAGATGTTTTGGAGTGAAGTATTCATAAGTTGTACTTTTTTTAGCTAGTTCAATTGATTCTTTTCTAGCTAAATCTGCATATAAACAAATCGCTTCAAAATCTGCATCTAGAAACCTTTTTATCTCACAAATTCCAATGGAAAAAAATACTCGATTATAAAATCTGGAATCTTCCAGTAAATACCCAACATTATCCATTTTTCTAATAAACTGCTCAATTTTATCTTCTTCATTTTCATGAATCAGGAATAGAAAATTATCATGCTTGTCATAACAAAGGATTTCATTGGATTCTAAGTGCTTTGCAAATTCTTTAATTAATTGTTCTAATAGAATATCTCCTGCTGTAAAATCATGACGTACTAAGAAATAACGAAATTTCTTAATATTAAAATGTATTAATGTATATTCTTCTCGATTTTTTAACTGATTAAATATCTCTTTTAACGCTAATCGTCCATATACAACCTTACTTTTATTCTTTTCTGACATCGTATCCTCAACTTTCTTGTATGTCAATCATAACATATTTATCTCACAAACATCACTGATTTGACTAAAAAACTGATTAATGCCGTGATTTTACATAAAGAAAGATCATTCCTCCAATACAAATCTGTAAATGATAAGTCACAAACCGCCATAGGATCATGATACTGCTAGCTTGTGAGCGATCGATAACGAAAGAAAAAAGGATAATAAAGGCACTCTCTGTCCAGCCCGTATCTCCCGGTAATGGAGTTAAAGCATTTAACATATGAATACATGCCGAGATAAATAATACATTGAGCAATGAAGATAAATGCATAGGAAGATGAAGGGCAACAGCAGCCACATAAGGAATTGCATAAAAAATCGTCATGCGAATAAAATTCAGCCCAACAGCCTCTAAAACTAAACGTTTTTGTTTCTTTAACTGTTTAATTTCTTCATTAAAATACAATACCTGACTTTGCCACTTCTGTAACGTTTCATCTTTATTCTTCACAATGTGTAGTTTATATAACACAGATACAAGTTTAGTTGTTATGTTAACATACAAAGTTGGAAACCTTGCCATAGTCCACAACATGACAATAACAGAGGCATTAATTAAAAAACCTATGATGACTAAGAAAAAATAAATTTGTAAATGAGAAATAGCATATGAAAATCTAATCAGTAAAAGAATCAATACGTATAATAATACCGTACTCTGATATAAGAAAAAATCTTTCCATAAGATACTTGCGATATCCTGATAAGGTATAGCTAATTTACGAAACGCATAGGTCTGTGCTACCTGGCCTCCTCCTAAAGGTGTTACTCCATTAAAGAAAGCCGCAATATAGGCATTATGAATTCCATCCCAAATACTAATATCTTTTTTATAGGGATACGCTATACGAAATAAAATAAACCCTTGAATTGAATAATAAGCTACCCCTAACAAGGCTATGCCTATCATCCAATAAATACTCATATGTGATAAATATGACCATACGCTATAGTAATCATCTTTTAGCGCAAACCATATCGCAAAAGCTGTTAAACTTAAAATCAAAGAAATATGTAAAATCTGTTTTTTTAAGGTTGTTTGCATATGACACCTCATTTCTTCTCTTAAGCAGTATAACAATTATTTCTTAACTTTATCTAAACTATTTACAATAATTTGTCTAATTTATATTACAAATTTGTCACATTTATATGAAAATATTAAAAAAGCTACTCTTCGGGAATAAGAGCAGCACACCATCGGGAATTTATAGAGAAGTCTGATGGCTCTTATATTGTAGCACACAATACCTTAAATATATAAGTCTTTCTATATAATAATTTGTAATATAATTATTTTAATTTATTATAACTACCCTATAAAACATCTAAAATTTCATTGATTTTTAAAATTTATTATTGCCTATTTCTTCTATCTATGATAATATATTAAAGCAGTTAATGCTAGGGGTATAGTACAATGGTAGTATAACGGTCTCCAAAACCGCTGATGGGAGTTCGATCCTCTCTACCCCTGCCAGTATGTGTTTTAAGTCTTCGAAAGAAGACTTTTTTATTTTTATCATAAAATAAAAAATTGACCACGAATTTACTTCAGTGGTCTTTTCCATATATGCAGTTTATGGAATTCAATGAATATGCAATCCCTAATGATTGCATAAATACTATACTACATAGTTAATAAAAGAATCCTTAATGAAATATAAAAATTTCATAACATTATTTTTTAAAATTCCCCTGATATACCAATTGACGAACACTATCCAAAGTAATTTCTTTTAATTTTCTACGATATTGTTCCTCCGCCTGATTCAAGTAATTGACTATATACTCTTCTACAGCAAAGACAGGTGCATCCACATCAAATACTTTTTCTACTAAATGCGTAGTTTCAATAAAATGTTCTTTCCCTTCAATAGCATTAAATATGTCTAAAAAACTAATATCTTTTGGATCCTTATTTAACACAAAACCTCCTAATTTACTTGCTTTTGAAGTTATTAATCCTGAAACAACAAGCTGTCTTGTGATTTTTTTTAAATAAGAATCTGATACATGCAGTTTTTCAGATAAATCATGGCTTTTTAAAGGTCCTTCACTTTTAGAAATCAATAATAATATACAAATTGCCTGTTCAAAACTTTGTCTTATTTTCATAACTTTCTCCTTTTTATTATTCTAACAAATTTTATAAAAAAAAGTAAGAATCTTGACAGATTTAAAAAAAAGATTATAATTTCATTCCGTAGATAATTTATATCTATAGATATTAATTATCTTAAGAAAGGAGATTCTAACATGATAAAAACAGAATGGAGAGAAATACTTCATAATTGGTGGTATATTTTAGTATTAATCGTCATTTGCTTGATTCCTACTATATACACTAGTATCTTTCTTGGATCAATGTGGGATCCTTACGGAAATACACAAAATATAAACGTTGCGATTGTTAATAACGATCAAGCCGCTGTCTATCAAAATGAAACCTTACGTGTTGGTGATGATTTATGTAAAAATTTACTAAATAATGACAGCATGCATTTTGTTGTAGAAGACGATGAAAATAAAGCTATGGAGAAATTAAATGATGGGACATATGCCATGGTTATTACAATTCCAAAAAATTTTTCTAGCAATGCGACAACGTTATTAGCTGATCAGCCACAGAAGATGAAGCTTACCTACACAACTAATCCAGGAAATAATTATGTAGCTTCTAAAATGGATGAAACAGCGATACAAAATATTCAGAAAAAAGTAAGTGAAGAAGTAACAAAGACCTATACTAAAACTTTATTCGCTTCCATGCAAAGCTTGGTAGATGGTTTACAGCAGACAGCAACTGGCACTGCTGCTTTACAAAAAGGAGTCACACAACTAGAAGAAGGAAGTTCTTCTTTATCGGATAATTTAAATACCTTAGCAAACAGCACTCTTACTTTACAGAATGGCACTACATCTCTTGAAATAGGCTTGAGGGATTACACCAATGGAGTTATTCAAGTACAAGATGGAATGTACACCTTAGATCAAGGTTTATCTGTTTTACAATCATCTCTACCTACATTGCAGAATGGCATCGTTAGATTGCAAAACGGATCTGTAATGCTAACAGATGGAATACAGAATTATACACAAGCAGTAAACACTCTTTATCAAGGAAACTCACAGTTAGTAAATAATTCTACGGCTATACAAAATGCTATGCAGACAATAGGTAAGGCTAGCGAGGATTTAACCCACAGCAATCAATCAATCACAGATGGCTTATCTACATTATCTTCTTCTGTAGATGATGCTCTATCATCAGATAAACAGGAGATAACAAATAATATTATAAGTCAAAATGCCCAGTTATCAAATGCATTTGAGCAGGAAAAAAATTTAGCATCCTCTTCTAATACTTCCATACAAGCGGCATCCACTTCATTAAACCAGCTAAATCAATTACTAACAGATACTTCTATAGATACTATGAGTGAAGAAGAAATGCGTACATTACTTCTAGACTTAAAACAACAGATTCAAGAAACTTCTGAAGCTTCTCAAAAAGCTTTTACTCAATCAGCAGAGGTAAATACAATATTATTAGGAAACAGACAAGATAATACTACATCTCTAATTGATAACACTCAAAAGCAGTTAAATTACAATACAGCATTAATACAACAATTAACAAGCGGATTAAAGGATTTTCAGGTAATTCTTAATGGAGGAACTCTGCAAAATCAAACTGTTATTTCTACAGGTTTATTAGAGGGCAGTCAACAGATACAAGCAGGCTTACAGCAGCTACAAAATAGTATACAAAGCAGTGATACTTCCAAACAAACTCTTTCTTCTTCTCTAACATCCTATTTCCAAGGGGTATCGCAAATTCAAAATGGATTAGATGCGTTGAATTCTTCTTCTACTTCTCTTGTATCAGGAGGAAGCGAACTTCAAACTGGAATTCAATCACTGTATGATAAAACACCTGACTTAACAAACGGGATTCTTTCTTTAAATAATGGCAGTCATCAATTATTAACTGCTGGTAATACTTTAATTTCAAATAATCAAAGTCTGTTAAATGGAGCACATGCCTTATCTACTGGTACAGGACAATTACAAACCGGCTCTTTACAGCTCTATGATGGTTCTTTAACCTTGTGGAACGGATTAAAAGATGCTAAGAATGGTATCTCTACTTTATCTTCAACATTAAACAATAAAGTGCAGAAGATACAAGTATCCTCAACTGATAAAACTTATGATATGATGGCATCTCCTATCGCATTATCTCATCAAGAAATTTCTACAGTTGAAAATAATGGAAATGCAATGGCCCCTTATATGATGTCTGTAGCATTATATGTTGCGGCAATGGCATTTACACTAATGTATCCTTTATTAAAGAACATTAGCGCAAGTAAATCTGGATTCCGATATTGGGTAGCTAAAGCTAGTGTTATGTATGGAGTTTCTACTTTAGCCGCAATCCTGATGGTTGGACTCTTAATGTTAATAAATGGATTATCTCCTGTTCAAACAGTAATGACCTTTATATTTGCAGTTTTGGTTTCTGCGGCCTTTATGTCTATGATCGTATTCTTCAATATTGCTATGGGAAGAATCGGTGAATTCCTAATGCTGATTTTTATGGTAATCAATCTTGGAGGATCAGCAGGAACTTATCCATTAGAAACATCTCCAAAACTATATCAGTTGATTCATCCTTTTGTACCATTTACTTATAGTGTCAATGGATTCCGTCATTTGCTATCAATGGAAAAGGTAAATATTACACAGGAAATACTTTTCTTTATTGGTATGATCGTATTATTTGCATGTTTATCTATCTTGTATTACAAATATCGAAGAAAACATCCAAAATATTTTCTAAAGGAAGCTTTTCCTAAAGAATAGTACAAAAAAGAAGCTATAACGAAATGACTTTATATAAGAAAGTTATTTCTTAAGCTTCTTTTTTTCTATTTAATATCTTTCTTTAGATAGTTAAGAAATGCAGTACAGCCTTTCCATACATCCTGATATGTTTCTTCAAAATCACCAGTATACCAAGGGTCCGCAATGTCTCTATGTATATTCGCAAAAGATAATAGCGTATAAATTTTATCCCAATCTCTTTCTGGGGCAATACGTTTCATATTACGAATATTAGCACTATCCATTCCAATCAAGTAATCATATTCATCACATTCCTGTTTAGTCAGTTGTTTTGCTCGATGTGGAATAACTGGAATACCCTTTTCTTTTAATTTGCCTACTGTTCCGTAATGAACAGGATTACCGATTTCTTCCCTGCTTGTACCGCTTGATGATATTTGAAATTTATTTTCTAACCCCTCTTGTTTAATTAAGTGTGTAAATAAGCTCTCCGCAAGTGTTGATCGACATATATTCCCATGGCAAATAAATAAAACTTTAATCATAACTCAATTTCACCTATTCTTTCTCTTATGAAAAATTATATCATAATCTGTTTTACTTAGCTTATCATTTTATCCAATAGCTTTAAATTTAATAAATGAAAAATGACAAAATACTTATCATATTACTTATGTAAAAAAACACCAAATGGTGTTTTTATCGTTTCCAACGTAAATAACGAGTTGTTGAGAAGAAGCTTCCGACAAGTCCTACGATGATGCTAATGCATATAAGTACAATAGAAATCTCTAGTGTTAAAGGAAAGACATCCTGTAAGACAAACATGCTGCTCATAAAGCTACCTTCTAAGTTATCATAAATAAACTGATAGCCAAAAATCGTTAATAAGACTGGCACGATACTTCCTAAAATACCTATAAAAATACCTTCCAGCATCATAGGAAATTTAATTGACCAATTACTTGCCCCAATAAAACGCATTATCGCAATTTCCTGTTTTCTTGTATAGATTGACATTTTAATTTTATTTGAAATTAATAAAATCGCAATGACAACTAAAAAGATTATAAAAATTAAACTTCCTTCTCTTATTGTCGAAAAAGTTGTCATCATACTGCTTGTAGTTTCTCCACCATATTCAGCAGAAACAATCCCTTTCATTCCTTCAATTGCTGAGGCTGTCTGTTCTATACTTTCTCCATTTTTTATTTCAACGATAAAGGTATCGCGAATCGGATTGTTATCTCCTTCATACATTTCAAATAAAGATGCATCATCCTTATATTCATCTTTAAATTTTTCTAGTTCTTCATCCCCTGTGGATAATGTTACAGTTTTGACAGTATCCAAAGCTTCAATCTGTTCCTGTAATTGTTTCTGTTCTTCTTCTGTCACAATGGTATCAATACTAGCTCGTATCGTTACCTGTTGCTGAATGTTCTGTGTAAAATGATTTAGATTCATGGTGATTAACATGAAAACAGAAATCAATATTAACGTAACAGAAACAGCACAAGATGCTGAAAAAGTTAATCCAAAATGGCGAACAATGTTCTTACATGCCATTTTAAAATGAAATTTTAAATATCTATATAATTTTTTCATCAAATCACTCGCATATCTCTTTATATATTTATATGATAACCTAGTCATATTGGAATGTAAAGTTATTTAAGGTTATCTTATTGTTTATCCTAAATACAGCTATTTTATTAAACTAAGAAACACATAGCACAGCTATAATAGTAAAACACTACCTAAGTAGTGCTTTATATATTATAACCAATAGTTTTCTGGACGTTCTCTACATGGTGCAGTACCACATGCATTTGGTGCATCTGCATTCCATCCTGTACCAAAAGTCAAATCACCTGTGGAATTGTAAATACTTAATGCTTCACTCATCGTCATCTTTCCAACTCGTATAATTTCAACATGTGTATGTGGACCTGAACTATTTCCTGAGCTTCCTGAATATCCCATTACCTGACCTTGGCTAACCTGCTGATTTACACTTACTGCTACCGAACTCAAGTGATAGAATGGCATTGCATAAACTACACCATTTACTCTTGTCAATAGTAGAACGTTATTTCCTCCACCTGCCGGAACACCACACCAGTTACCTAATGCACCATATCCACAGCCAGAGTATGTATAAATAATTATACCATTAGCTGGAGCCACTACTGGAATCCCCATAGTAGCACCTGTGGAGAAATCCATTCCCATGTGACCTCCACCGCCTGGATAATGCCATGTACCTGCTTCAT
>OLQY01001501.1_pt1 | contig 19348 bp, 19 predicted proteins | sample 1672851 | NCBI WGS metagenome assembly OLQY01 (sample SAMEA3136730, study PRJEB25190) | human gut metagenome | reverse complement strand
CCTTTGTATAAGACACCTAAATCCATTCAGGAAACCATAGAGATTATGGCGGTGGATGAAAACGGCATTTTTGAAGTAAGCAAAAATAAGTATTCCAAATGTACACATAGAAATTATCCTATGATTGAACTTAAGCAATACATTGATAATATAGTTTTGAATTCAAATATGTTTTTTTCCGTAGCAGTGCCAATTATGAGAGAAATCAATACAAATATCAGAAGATTATCGGCACACACTACTATAATGACATATGAGGAATTGGTAAATACACGTCAAAGGATATTGGGAATAGGATACCTTAATTTATTCTATCAACTTTTAGACAAAAGGTAGATTGATAAATGCTATTGATGTACAGTACATGAATGGCATACATGGAATAGATAGAGAAGGAATATTGATATGGGCATATTAGGAAATATACTTTGGTTTATATGTGGTGGATTGTTGAGTGGACTGTCGTGGGTTTTGGCAGATTGCTTGTGGTGCATTTCTATAATAGGAATACCTATGGCGGTTGGAAATGCTGTGGCAGGTCTGATATGTTGTATAACAATTATCGGAATTCCTTTTGGAAAGCAGTTTTTCAAAATCGCAAAATTGTCTCTGATGCCATTTGGGGCGGAGGTGGCGTGGATGGTGCGATTCACAGAGCAGCGGGACCGGAACTTCTGACAGAGTGCAGGACACTTCACGGATGTGAGACTGGAGGAGCAAAGATAACAAAAGCCTATAATCTGCCATGTGATTATGTGATACATACTGTGGGACCGATATGGAATGGTGGAAGGAATAGAGAAGAGGAGCTTCTTTCTAACTGCTATTTTAATTCTATGAAGCTGGCTAGGGATAATGGAATCAGGTCTATTGCATTTCCTTCCATATCAACGGGAGCATATAGTTTTCCGGTGGTGCTTGCGGCAAAGATTGCGGTACGTACAGTTGCTAGATTTCTGCATGAGAATCCGGACAGCTTCGATTTGGTGGAATGGGTGCTGTTTGATACGCAGACTGAATCGGTGTACGAAGCAGAAGTTACGCTCTATTATAATATACGAATTTAGTTTATTTGAATCAAAGCAAAAAGCTCAAAAAGGAGAGATTATTCATGGTTTTATTGGTTGTAGATGCACAGAATGGTATCGTGGATGAACGCTTATATGAGTTCAGAAAGTTTGTTGGTAATATCAAAAAGCTGATTGGAGCAGCTCGAGAACAAGGTATAGAAGTTATTTATGTACAGCATGATGATGGACCTGGTACTGGATTCTCTATCGGGGATGATGAGTTTGAGGTCTATTCCGAGTTTAAACCGATGCCTGATGAAAAACGATTTATTAAGTCTGTATGCAGTTCGTTCAAAAAAGAGAGTGGTCTGCTTGAGTATCTGACTGCAAAGGAAGAAAAAGACGTGATGATTTGTGGCATTATGACTGATTTCTGTATCAATGCCACGGTAGAGGCTGGTTTTGAGCATGGCTTACACATGATTGTTCCTGCTTATGCAAATTCTACGCAGGACAATGAGTACATGACTAGGGAACAGGCTTACCATTACTATAATGAATTTCTCTGGCCTGAACGATATGCAGACTGCGTACCAATGGACAGGGCATTGGAATTACTCAAAAAATGATATAGCGTAAACGGTCTTTGCTGAATACCTTTGTTACCGAAATACATTACATAAACTTCAAGATTATGTTGCAGTAAATTCAATAAATCAGTATCATATATTTATACATACAAACAGCGTAGAAGTTTTAAAATATGAATGCGGAATAAAACAGAGGATAAGAGGATATGAAGAACGATGAACCGGAGATAAAACCGGCATACAAAAATCCTTTAATGGAGCATTACGAGTGTGATGGCCAGATAAACATGTTCAGGTATCTGGATAAATAATTTCGTTTATTTGAAGAGGCTGGATAAAAAATGCAGATATTTGTAGACGCAGACGCATGTCCGGTAGTGGACATCATAGAGAAAATAGCAGAGAAATATAATATAAAGACAACTCTCCTGTGTGATACAAACCATGTTTTGTACTCAGATTACAGCGAAGTGATAGTGGTTGGTGCAGGAGCAGATGCAGTGGATTACAAGCTTATAAGCCTCTGCCATAGGGGAGATGTCGTTGTATCACAGGATTATGGAGTTGCTGCTATGGCACTGGGCAAAGGCGCATATGCAATCCACCAATCAGGCAGGTGGTACACAGACGAAAACATCGACCGGATGCTGATGGAGAGGCACCTTAACAAGAAAGTCAGACGAAGCTCACATAAGAATCATATCAGGGGACCGAAAAAGCGCACAGAGAAAGATGATGAGAGGTTTGCACAGTCGTTTGAGAAAATGATACTGATGGCAAAATCAAAGGAAGACTAATTAAGGATTGGAGCATTACAGATGAAGACAGAAATAGTATATGCATCAGTGCATCACGGAAACACAAAAAAGATAATTGATGAGATAGCAAAGACAAACGATGTCGAGCTGATAGATGCGACACAGACTGTAGAGAAAGACTTGTCGGAATATGATTTAATCGGTTTCGCATCAGGCGTATATGGTGGAAAGTTCCATCAGTCGGTGCTTAAGTTTGCATCAGTCAATCTCGCAGACAACAAAAATATATTTCTAATCTGTACATATGGCGGCAGACCTGTCTTTAAGTCAATTGAGCAGGTGATAGCATACAAACATGACACCATTGTCGGAAGGTTTTCATGCAAGGGATTTGATACGTTCGGTCCGTTCAAGATGATTGGCGGCGTATCAAAGGGGCATCCGGATGAGAAGGATATTGCGGCGGCTGTAGAGTTTTACAACGGATTAAAATTAAAGTATGATTAGAATCTGTATATTAGTAAACTATCTTATTGGGTGTTTTACTTGTAGGTATTATTTGCAGAAGGAAGGATATACAGGCATGAAACTAATTTGCTCTTTATTTATCACATTCTTAAAAATCGGTGCGTTCACCTTTGGCGGCGGATACGCTATGATTGCGCTGCTTGAAAATGAGTTCGTTGAAAAGAAAAAATGGCTTGAAAAAAGCGAGTTTCTGGACATGGTTGCGGTAGCCGAATCCACGCCAGGACCAGTCGCCGTCAACAGTGCGACTTACATTGGTTACAAAATTGCAGGATTTGCGGGTGCAACCATGTCCACACTTGCTGTCTGCATTCCATCTTTCTTTGTAATTTATGTTATCTCGCTGTTCTTTGATCAGTTTCTTAGTTTGCGCTGGGTTTCCTGCGCATTCCGTGGGATTCAGGTATGTGTGATCTATCTAATCCTTACCGCAGGACTGAAAATGCTTAAAAGTATTGACAAAAACACACTAAACTTGACGCTTCTCACGTTGGTCATGGCTTCCATGCTCTGCTGCTCGATCACAGCAGTTTCGTTTTCCTCTGTGTTTTACATCCTGATCTGCGGCGCGGTCGGGCTTGTTGTTTTCTTTCTGCGAAAAATCCGGAAAGGAGATGGGAAAACGTCATGATATATCTGCGTCTCTTTCTGAACTTTTTGATGATCGGTGCCTTGTCTTTCGGCGGCGGCTATGGAATGGTTTCGCTGGTACGCGAAAGGGTGCTTTCCAACGGCTGGCTGACAGAGAACGAGTTTCTGAATTTTATTGCCGTATCTGAATCCACACCGGGACCCCTTGCCGTGAATATGGCAACCTTTATCGGCTCAACACAGGGCGGAATCCTCGGTTCATTTGTTGCAACGCTGGGCGTGGTGTTGCCGTCATTTTTGATTATTCTCTTAATTGCATCCGCACTAAAGAATCTAATGAAATATGCACCCGTCAACGCCTTTTTATCGGGAGTTCGTCCGTGCGTTGTAGCGATGATCCTTGCGACCGCGCTCAGCATGGCGCTGTCTACGCTGTTTGGCCTCACAGATTTACAGGCCGGATTTGCGCCCGATTTGCGCTCTATCGCAGTATTTGCCATGCTCGGAGCAACACATCTGATTTGTAAAATAATCAGAAAAACAGCTCCATCGCCAATTCTGATGATCCTGTTTTCAGCAGGCCTCGGAATCTTGTTTTGGTGAATATTCTAGCATGGCGATTGATTTTATTTCCAACTTCAATAGCAATTCCTGCTGAACCGCGCTTATTTCATTGCATATAATTTCGAGCGACATCACCCTTCATTCATGATGCCGTTCCGCGCTTCGACCATACCATTCTGCCACAAATGAGCTGACCATCCCCTTATTTAATACTACAGTTTACGTCTCCGATATATCGGTACAGTTGTAGTTATTTGTTTTTTCAAAAAAACAGTTCGTAAAATTACACTTTTACGAACTGGTTGTATTTTTAGTCAGTTTTGCAAACTGGAAGTTATCGACAACTCCACTTATTTTACACCTTGCATATCTCCATATTTATCTTTCAGACTTTCTATTCCGCTAATTACAGAGAGGAAACATGATTGATCTGTATCCATTTCAAAAGAGAGAACATTATTAATGTCAGGCCTTTCCTGAAATTTACCCTTTACCGTTGAATGTCCAGAAGACCCCATTGTTACGGTAAATATTAAATCGTTTTCTAAGAGCAGTGCATACTTTGCTTCTCCTTCCAATCTTTCATAGCATTCCTTTAATTGATTTGAAAAACTATACAAAGCACCTGTTGCTGAATAGTATCTATCAAATTTTGCCTTATAACAGCCAACATCAATTTCCAATGAGCAAATTATATCGTAGCCACCTTCATAGCTTGTTGAATCAGGAAATCCTATGACTTCTTTTAATTTCAGTGCTATTTTTTCTCCATCATAGCCGTTAAAAGTAAATATCTCCATAATTATTTCTCGCTTTCATCCCGTCAAATTCAAATTTGTAAATATCATTTTACATTTTTATATGAAATCACAATATGACTTGGTGCAAATAATACTGATGCAATAATCAATAGCACTGACCTACTCATAATCCCACTAAATAAGAACAACATTGAAGGAATAATAGAAAGTGCTAATGCTCTGAAAATGCTGTTTTTCTTAAAACATATAATCCAAATAGCACAATAAAGCATTACCAATATGGTATCTACAATCAGATATAGTGCAAATGCTTCGTCAGACCACCACCCGAACCAAGTTCCCGGAATATTGATTATCATGAATCCGAAACAACCCAATCTCCCTACTTGTTCTGTGACCTCAACATATTTATTGTTCCACTTATTATCAAATCCATCTTTGCACTTAATCGCAAATACAACATTGGGTATCATAATGACTGCAATAAAAATCAGCCCAAAAACATTAAACCATTCCATATTATCTACCATCACAAACTTGAATTTATACCCGGTACTTGTCTCGATTTATAGTCATATCAACTAAATGAAATACAAGTAAGATAATAAAAAAAACGGAAACTATTATTATTCCTGCGCCCAGCTTGATAAAATCAATTATACCGCCAAGACAAAAGAGCATTGCCCATGTCTTAATCCGTTTTCCAGTAACTCTGCATATTTTCTCTGTATTTAATCCAGTATAATCTCCTGATAAAAACAGCACACTTCTTTCTGTATTCCTTGATTTGATAAAAAATCTTCCAACAAAAAGAGAACAGTTGCCATCAGTAAATCAATAAATATAATTATTATTTTCATTTTCAACACCTCTAATTCTAAGTTCACAACTCTCGATTTGTATGTCTCTATTATACCATAATGAGCTTTACCGCAACAGACTATATCGGTATGCCGATATAGTCTGTTCAAAAATAATATACACGTTGCGCATTTTTCATACTAATGTTATTATAAAAATGTGGGTGGAACGAAATAGCACCCATATCATTCATCTTATTCAATTTACATATCCAATGTGTACCCCAATACCAGTCGGTTGCAAACGGCTGGTATTTATTTTAAATAAAATTATTTGTTTTTCCTATTTAAAGTGATATACTAAGAGATAGTTACTTTATTTATAATTGTTTCATACAAAAATTATTGTAACTATAAAAGACATCATACTAAAAAATCATTAAAGCAGCCGGTTGCCACTAATCGACTGCTTTAACGTTCTGTTATTTGTTAATTTATGTATATACATATGTATATCAAAATTAATACATATGTATATTTTATTTTTAAATGATAAAGATGCAACCAGAAAAGCAGCCGGCCAATAATTGACTGGCTGTTTCCTTCCTTTAAAACTATTTAAAGGAGCTTCTGAAATTGACAAATGTGAATGGTGGAACTTCCATCCACATTTATCAATTATAACAATTGGACAAATTTGATATAATTGTATAATAGTACCATTTCACCACATATCATGTGGAAAATTTGGGACATATTGTGTCCATATATTTCTATCACTATGATCAACTGTAATGTTCTCATTTTGTATAGGATTTTACAGATAAAAGTTATAAAAAATACTTGCAATATCCTCTTGACCATGATAATATAACGAACGGTTCGTTGGTCAAGCGGTTAAGACGCCGCCCTCTCACGGCGGAAACACGGGTTCGATTCCCGTACGGACTGCTAATAATAAAAAAGCCCCACAAGCATTAGTGCTGTGAGGCTTTTTTGTGAGATTCTAAGTATATATATGTATTAATATTGATATACACATGTATATACATTTTAAAGTTGGAACGACGGTGCACTATCCGTTTTTTTGACAATCAAATTCCATTAGCATCTCTTCAATTTTCGATTGCATTTCGCTCACACTATGCTTCCGTGTACGAGCACATTCCTGAGCCTGACACCCACAGATAATACATTTTCGGAAAGAAGGACGGGATAACTTCTGACCATTTATATCAATCACATCAAGATCAAAAAGGCGACCGACAGGATGAGTTTCTTCAATATCTGTTGTCAGATCCTTGATTTTTTTTGCAGGATAGTCAACTGCAAGAAGAAGTTCATCTCCTGTTTTTTCGTGGATTTCCAATAAATTTTTGATTTTGGCTTGTGTCGATTCTAACTTTGCTAATAACGCATGCTTTCCGCTGGTAAATGCAGCATGGATTCGGTGAGAGTGAGATTTCCTGGACAACAACCGGAAAAGCCAATATCATACTGGATAACCTGATCGAAATGGGAAAAATAAAACCTTTTACACTTGTGATGAGTGACGGCATGGTACAGGAAAAGGTCGGCTCAGAAGAACGATTAAACCATGTTTTGCTGGAACGTATGCTGGTAGAGGAAATTATTCCGATGGCAGAGAAAAAATATCAGTTTGGCGGTTGTAAGGAAAAGAGAGGTATGGCAGGCTTGTCCATGGGTTCTGTACAGACAACCCGGACGATATGCGACCATCCTGACCTGTTCAGCGAAGTCGGCATTTTCTCAGGTTTTATAAGGGATAACATCGAAGGCAATCCGGACCGGGATGCGGTCGGAAGAAAACCTTATGAGCAGACCCATCTGAAGGCGATGGACGATCCGGACTTTAATAACTATTTTCATACCTTTTTCCGGTGCATCGGAGATAATGACTGTTTCCGTTCCAGATTTCTGGAAGAGGATGCAATCATCCAGGAGAAAGGTGTCCATGAAATCTGGAAAATCTATCCGGGCGGACATGACTGGAATGTGTGGAGACCGTGCTTTACGGATTTTGCGCAGATGATTTTCCGGTAGGATTGTATAAAGTAAGAAAATATAGTCGAGCAGGAGCTGCCCGGCTATTGTATTTTACGCGAGCAAGGAGCCCAAGTCCGTGCCTGCACGAAATCACTGCCCCTGCGTGCCTCTCGCTTCCCGATAAGCAGAAGGGGACATCCCCAGTTTCTTCTTAAAACTGTTGCTGAAATAATATTGATTCGTATAACCACACTTTGTGCTGATCTCTTTTAACGAAAGACTGGTGGATTCCAGATAATGACAGGCACTTTCGATGCGAAGCGCAGTGATGGTATCACTGATGCTTTGCCCGGATACCTTTTTGAACAGAGAACTCAGATATGCAGGGCTGATGTTGGCATGTCGTGCGATATCATTCAGGCACAGGGTGTTGGTTTCAAAGTTTTCCCGGATATATCCAAGAGCCATGGTATATATCTGATTGTGATAGTTCTGTAAGGATGAATCCATCTTTTCGCATACGGAGGCACATAACTGCGTCAGCCATTTTACAAATTGTTCGTAGGTGCGGAAGGAATCAAACCGGGTATAGACCTGGATGATTTCCCTCTCCAAATCTCCGGTATCCAGGTTCATCTCGTATAAGAATTTCAGAATTCGTCCCAAAAGGGAGTAGATTCGGATGAAAACCAGATTTTTGTCCTGAACCTGTCCTAACAGATTCTGAAAATAGCAGGTAATCCATTCTTCGATAGCAGTCATGTCTTTGGAACAGATAAGACGTATCAGTTCTTCGTCGGTATTTTCGGAAAAGGACAAAAGATTTAATTCTTTACCAAGTGCTTCTCTCGCATCGAAAATATTTTTGTGTGGGAAGAAAAATAGGTATTTCAGCGAGTGGGAAGCACTGGCAAAGGACACCGGGAGCTTCCAGATGCTGTCAGCAAGACTTCCGATTCCGATGTTCAGAGAAAGTACATTGTTTTTGCAGGACTCGACAATAGTGGAGGCTACTTTGTGTATGACTTGAAGAAAATGCTGGGGATGTTTTGAGTTCTGGCCGATGATGCAGACGATTCCGCTGAATTCTTTTAAATAAAAAACATTGTCAAAAATCTCCATTTCTTCTTTTACCAGATTCAGGATATTCAGAAGCTGGATCTGGTATTGGGTAAAGTCCAGTTCGGATTTGGCAGGATCTGGTTCTGTTTCCAGGATCAATACGTCAAAAAAGTCATAGTCTGATCTCAGATCCAGATATTTCAGATACTGGCTCAGATGAGTGGCCGGATCCTCACCGGGATAATGGAGCAGATCATGAAAGAATTTTTCTGTCATAACAGGCCGGCTTGCTTTTACCAACTCCGTATTTTTTTGTGTACGGTCGATATCCGTAAAAGCATTTTTGATTTTTTCCGTAAGATAATGATAATCCAAGGGTTTCTCGATATAGTCATATACACAAAGGCGGATCGCCCGTTTGGCATATTCGAACTTGTCATAGGCACTTACAAGAATAACTTTTATGAAAGGCTGGATCTCCAGAGCTTTCTGACTCATGGAGATCCCATCCAGATCCGGCATCTCAATATCCGAGATGATCAGATCTACATGGGTGTCTTTCAGGATGTCCAGAGCGGAAAGACTGTTATATTCTACGGCGATCACAGTGGCATCCAGAGCACTCCAGTCAATATTTTTTTCGATGCCTTCTGCGGTGAGGCAGTTGTCATCTACAATCATTACATTCTTCATCATATTTCTCCATCTGATCAAATTCAATGGTAATGGAAGTGCCTTCATACAGACAACTTTCTACAGATATCCTACCATTTCCAAAATAAGGATTGGAGATTCGTTTGTTTACATTTCCAATACCAAAGTGTTTTTCATAATTAACAATTTTTTCATCCAATGTTTTCTGCAATTCTAAAAGCTGTTCTTTTGCCATTCCGATTCCGTTATCTGTGATCACAATAATAACCGTATCATCTCCGTAGGAAAGATCAATGGAGATATGAACCTCCGGCGTTTTCTGAGAGAGACCATGCATAATACTGTTTTCCAGAAATGGCTGCAGTGTGAATTTGCAGATCAGGAAGTTGTCAATGCCGTCTTCCATATTGATCTCCCAGGTAAGATTATCATTATGGCATAATTTTTCCATTTCCAGATAAAGCTGTGCGATGGTCAGTTCGTCCCGGATGGAGATCAGGTCTTCCGACTTTCTGAGTGTCATGCGGTAAAAACGTGTAAGATTCGTCAGCATCTGATTGGCAATATCCAGCTTTCCAAGGGACTGACAGGTCTGGATGGATCCCAGAATATTATAAAGAAAATGTGGATTGATCTGGGATTGGAGAAGCTGGTATTTTAGCCGTTCTTCCGTCAGTGACAGTTCCAGAATAGACTGCAGATTGTCATTCAGGGAATGCTGCATTTTTTCAAAGGTTATCCCCAGTTTATCAATCTCATCGAAGGTTTCAGGTGCACGATCCTGTGGTACCAGTGCCTTCATGTTGGTGTCGGATGCATCTAATTGTAGTGTTTCCATAGCCCTGGATAGTGTCTTGATTCGTCTGGTAAGATTCTTCGAGATCAGAACCACAACCAGAATCGTCAGCGGAAGAGAGATCAGGATTGTCAGGAGGATACTTTTGATCAGTATATGCGTGTTTTGCATGATATAAGAATCCGGTATCTCTGTCACCTGTAGCCAGCCGTTTCGTAAAGTAGTAGTGTGATAATTAGTGTGAGCTCTCTTTTTTAGAGAATCTCCCTTGTTGTATAAGAAATCCAGTTTTTCTTCGTCAAGAGACGCAGAAAGCAAAGAAGGATTGTTGCTGGCAACGATTTTTCCGTTGTCTGTAAGGATATAGCTGGTGATCTGATTATCCTGGAAAATTTTCTGTAGAATGGAGGAAAATTCAGATGCGTCCAGATAAATTATATAAGCATACTTTATGCTGTCTGTACCCGGATGTTTTAAAACTCTGCAACAGGAAACAGAATTCGTAATATGGTAGCTGTTACTCACAAGAAACGGAACAGACAGCAGATCCTGATAAAACCAGACAGAGGATGTTCCCGGATTTTCCAGAACTTCTTTTGGAATCTGAAAGTCAGAAAGCTTAGACACAGGGAAAAAGTATAAGCTTTCGCTGGATGCCATATTCTCGTCCGGAAGAAATATATTGATATAGGCCAGATCAAAGGATGTCTTAAACATGGACAGATTGCTCCGAATCTCGGAAAGCATAGCCAGAGTGTCCATGAGTGCATCTGCCTGCATCAGGTTGTACATATTATATTGAAGCGAATCGGCTATATTTTCCACTTGCTGCAAGCGGTTATCAAACTGTGTATGCAGCTGTGCATCAGCGGAAATAGATGCATTCAGAATCTTATCTTTAGCAATGTTATAAGAAACAGCATAGGAAATTCCGCCTATGATGAAAATAGGAATCAATGTGCACAGCAAAAACGCACATAAAATCCTGTTTTGAAAATGGGAAAAGTATAATCGTGGACCTCTGGACCCTTTTTTTGAATGTTTCATAAAATCTCCTTGTATTGTATCCGGGCAAAATCTATCAAAAACGCTTTCGTCAATGAAATCTTGCATGTGATCGTTTGTATTTCGGCATGCTCATGCCAGAACACTATTATATATGATCAATTTCTATTCTTATTATAGATTAAAAAAATGCTTTTAACAAGGATAAAAATAATATAAACGAATCGAAAAATATTGTATTTTGAGAAAACAGACTTTTTGATATCCTTAACTCATCAAAGAAATAGGCGTAAGGCTACAAACAAACAGGAGGTAATTAAATGAAAAAGAAATTAGTGAGCGTGTTACTGGCAGGCGTTATGACAGTGGGAATGTTGGCAGGATGCGGCAGCTCCAAAGGAGAAAGTACAGAAAAATCCAAAGATTATGATCTGACTTTGTACAGCATCATGACAACAGATCCTGACTTTGATGAATGGCTGAAAAATGTAGAGGATGCCACAGGACTGAACATCAATGTAATCGCAGCTCCGACAGATTCCGATACCCGTCAGCAGAAAGTTACGACAGTCTTATCTACAGGAGATGCTTCTATTGATATTATCGAAATCAATGATGAGATGAGTGCGTCATTCAAAGACTCAGGCTGGCTGGAAGGTCTGAACGACACAGTTATGACAGAAGATGTCCGTAGTCAGTTTGCACAGGGTTATCTGAAGGATATGATCACAGATAAAGACGGTAATATTGTCGGTGTTCCGTCATATACCGGATACCTGGCTTTCTGGGTAAATCAGCAAATCATGGATGAAGTCGGAATTACAGAGATCAATACAAAAGAAGACTTCATGAAATATATGGAAGCAGCTTCTGGTGACGGAAGATATGGATACGGCGGATCCTGGGAAAAAACCTATGCATACAATGAGATTGCACAGTTTGTAAATATGTTCGGTGGAGATTATTTTGACTGGACAAAGGCTGAAAACAAAGAAGCCATTCAGTTCATGAAAGATATGGTGGATAATAAGCAGACACCGATCGATCAGATCGCAGACAAATATGAGCAGATGAACCCGAAGATCAATGATGGAAAATATGGAAGCTTTTTCATGTGGGGACTTGGAACTGATTACAAGAAAGCCGGTATGCTGGGAGATGACAAGATCCATATGGCTATGGTTCCTGACTTCAGCGGTAAAGGAGAGAGAGCAATCTTTACAGATTCCTGGAATTATGTTCTGAATTCCGCTTCCAAGCACAAAGAAGCAGCCATCAAATTCCTTAAGTACATGACAGAAGAAGGCGGAATGGAAGCATCCTACAAAGCATTCGACAGATATCCTGCAAGAGCAGATATAGCAGAAAAAGTTGTTCCGGATACAGATCCTGCAAAAGAAATGTATTCCCGCTATGCTTCTGAGTGCAACGTTAACGGACGTCCGATGCTTCCTCAGACAATGGAATTTATCACAGATATGGGAACTATTTTCCAGTCATGTATGAAAGATGAGATCTCTGTAGATGAGTTCTGTGAGAAAGCTCAGGGCCTGGTTGAAAAATACAGCAAGTAATATAGCTGAACAATGATAGAAATAACTGATGAATAACAAAACAGTTGGCAATAGGCAATGAATGCGGATTGAAAAAATCTGCTTGGTAAAAGGGAACGCATCATAGCAATTTATGGTGCGTTTTCCTAAGATGACAGGAGGAGAAAAGAGTGACAATCAGTAAAAAATCGATGAAATGGATTCCATGGATTTTAATTCTTCCGGTTGTGATTATCCGTGGTTTTACTACTTTATATCCGATTATAGTAACTTTGAAAAATAGTTTATTTGACGTAAAGGTTTTATCAGGAGTCAACAAATTTGTCGGACTGGCAAACTACGTTAATGTGTTTAAAGATCCCAAAGTGCAGACATCCATATCCTTTACCGTGGAATTTGTGGTTGTTTCCATGGTATTCCATGTGGTTTTAGGTGTGATCCTGGCTTTGATCCTGAATATGAAATTTAAGGGCAGAAGATTCTTAAGAACCATCGTACTGATCCCGTGGGCTATGCCGGCTGTTGTTATCGGTATGGCAGCAAAATGGGGATTCAACAACGATTACGGTCTGGTGAACGATTTTATAAGACGGTTTGTACCAAATTTTCAGTATGACTGGATGATCAACACCGGTTCCGCCAGAGCAGCGGTTATCGCCATGGACCTGTGGAAAGACCTTCCGTTCTTTGCAATCCTGGTATTGTCAGGACTTCAGTTTATTTCCGGTGATATCTACGAAGCTGCAAAGGTGGATGGGGCAAACGGAGTGCAGAGCTTTTTCCGTATCACATTACCGTTGATCCTGAAAAATATTATCACTTTATGTATTCCGTTTACACTTTGGAGACTGACAACTTTCGACTTGGTATATGCTATGACTTCCGGTGGTCCTGGTGAGGATACATCCCTGATCGCATATAGAATTACCACAGAAGCATTTACCAATCTAAATGTGGGGTATGCATCTACACTGGCAGTTATGTTGTTCATTGTAATGGCGGTCTTTAGCTTTATCAACATCAAATTCATGAGTAAACTGGCAGATTAGGAGGTATTGACATGCAGGATACTAATAAATATAAAGTATATAAAGCCATTACTGCAGTAGGCAAATGGCTGTTATTTGCAATCGTTTCCTTTTTGATCTTATTTCCGGTTCTGTGGATTTTCGTATCATCGATCACACCGCCAGGTGAATTGTTCAAGATGCCAATCGACTATATTCCGGATCACCCGACACTGGAAAGCTACAAATTCCTGATAGAGAACGTGGGACTTTTGGAAAAAATCGGAAACACAGTTCTGATCGTAGGTGTCACAATTGTGGTAAGTACTGTTATTTGTGCCATGGCGGCATATGGATTTTCAAGATTCAGAACAAAGGGGATCAGCATTGCCTTCGCGTTCATTATTGCAACAATGTTGATTCCGGAAGTTGTAACAGCAAGACCGTTGTATGATTTCATGAGAGCAGTAGGACTGTATGACACTTATCCGGGTCTGATCATTCTTTATATCAGTGCAGTCATTCCATTTACTGTATTGATCTTAAAGAACTTTGTATCAGAGATTCCGATTTCCCTGGAAGAAGCAGCAACCATCGACGGAGCGAATTTTGTCCAGAGATTATTCAAAGTGGTCTTACCGCTGATGAAACCTGCAATCGCTACAGTTTGTATCATTAACTTTATCACCTGTTTGAATAACTTCTTTACTCCATTGTATTACTCAAATAATATCCAGGTGCTGTCTGTTGCAATTGTACAGCTGCCACTGAGAGATAACATGTATGGTGTTCCGTGGGATCTGGTAAGTGCCATGGGTTGGATCATCCTGTTACCGATTATTATTTTCGTAGCAGTCTTTGAAAAACAGATTATGGATGGTATAATGGCAGGAGGAGTAAAAGCTTAATTGGTAATTGTTCATAGGAGTATTAACCTGTGAAACGAGTTCTTGTGAATGAAGTGAACAGTAATACAAAACCTGATATAATTTGCCAACCAGAAGGAGGATGTAACAATGTATAACGAATTTGGTGGAACTTTAAGTAATCTAGCATTAGCAAAACATAGAAAAAGCCGTGCAATCAATGCAGAAAATCCAAGAGGAGAAAAAGGAAAGGGAGGTATGGCAGCCAGTGATCTTGGACCATCCAGAAAGGGAAGCCCGTGTCTTAATGACATCGCAAGTGGTCAGACAGTGACACTGGCAGAAATCGAGGGACCTGGCGCAATCAATCATATCTGGATCACAGTGGATGCGAAAACCACAGACGCAGATTGCTTTGTACTGAGAGATCTGGTTCTTCGTATGTACTGGGATGATGAAGACGAACCGTCTGTAGAAAGTCCGCTGGGAGACTTTTTCTGCTGTGGGTTTGGTAGAGAATGCAATATAAATTCTATGCCGATCGCAGTAGTGCCAAGCAGAGGATTGAACTGTTATTTCCAGATGCCTTTCAGAAAAAAAGCAAGAATCACTCTGGAAAACCAGCATGTCAATTCAATTCCAGCATTCTTCTACCAGGTGGATTATTGCCTGTATGATGAGGGACTGCCGGAGGATATCGCTTACTTCCATGCACAGTGGAGAAGAGAAAAGATCACTCAGTTGCAGAAAGATTATGTAATCCTTGATAATGTCAAAGGAAAAGGTCACTATGTAGGTACTTATATGGCACTGACAACACTGGAGCGTTACTGGTGGGGTGAAGGTGAGGTTAAGTTCTATATCGACGGAGATGAAGAATATCCTACCATCTGCGGAACAGGAACAGAAGATTATTTCGGTGGTTCATGGAGCTTTGCTAAGCAGGTAGATGGTAAGACCGTGGAACAGAATTATTGTACACCTTATCTGGGATATCCATATTATTCTTCTCACGATGAGTTGATTCACAATTTCTATCACAATGACGATGTTATGCCGATGAGAGGTTTTTATCGCTGGCATATTCAGGATCCGATCTGTTTTGACGAGGATCTGAAAGTGACGATCCAGCAGATCGGTGTGGGCTACAGAGGATTATTTGAGAGACAGGATGATGTGGCAAGTGTGGCATACTGGTATCAGGCAGAACCACATAACAGCTTCCCGGAACTTCCTGGAAAAGAAGAACGCTGGCCTAGATAGGAGCAGAACTTGAAGAAGTATGTATTAGGTGCTTTTATTGGATTTTTGTTGCTGATGTCCGGATGCAGGGATCAACAGGATGGAGTCCATACAGATGATACGGATTTGCAGAAAGAAAAATTAACCATCATGCACGTAGATGCAGAATCCCCCGGATTCAGAAAATTTATAGAAAATGCAGAAAAAGAACTGAATCTTGAGATAGAGACGATAGCCTGCCCTGCAGATGCAGATGTGCGGCAGGCTAAAATCTCCACGATTCTGGAAGCCGGAGATTCTTCAATCGATATCTTCTCTGTCAATGATGAGATGATCAGTGAATTTAAATACAAAAATTATCTGAAACCATTGAACGATACGGTGATGACGAAAGAACTGTTATCCAGTTATCCGGAAAGTTATATGCAGAATGTACCGATGAAAGATGGTAAAGTTTATTCTGTCCCCTACCTTATGGATATTATGGTATTCTGGGTAAACCGGGAAGTCACAGGAGACCGGGAGATCCGGACGCAGGAAGATTTTGCTGCCTTTTTGAAAGAAAACCTGGGCAACGATGTCTACGGATATGGAGGAGCATGGGATCAGTCTTATGTGTACAATGAACTTTCGGAATTTGTAAATCTCTTCGGAGGAGACTATTACGACTGGGAGAATAAAAACACGAGAGAAGCACTCAGCTTTCTTCACGATCTGACAGCAAACGGAGAAGTTCCGATTTCACAGATCACAGACCGGTATGAACAAATGGAACAGAAATTTTTGGATGGAAAATACGGCAGTATTTTTATGTATAGCGGAGCCATAAACACTTTTGAATGTGCCGGAGCTTACAGAATGGAAAAAATCCAGGTGGCACCATTACCGGGATTTCGAAAGAATGCTACCAACATCGCTACATGGCAGTATGTGTTAAACAAGGCATCTGAGCATGAGAAAGCGGCAATAAAATTCCTGAAATATGCCGCAAGCAGAGAAGGAAATATTGCTTATGCAGAATGCATGAAACGTCTTCCGGCCAGACTTGATGTGATTCGTGAAGAAAAATTGGATATCCCAGGATTTCAGGTCTTTCAGGATTATGTGAATCATGTTGAATTGAAGGAACGTCCGTTTTCTTCAAATCCAATGAAGGATATCTCTAAGACCGGCATATTATTTCAACAATATGTGATGGATCAAATATCTCAGGATGAATTTTGTGAGAAAATGGAAGAAATGCAAAAAAATCAGAGATAGTTAAAGAAACAGAGCAAATCGAAAAAAACGATTTGCTCTGTTTCTTTGTTTGTACGGCAGCGCCACGAGGCATATTTTGGTCATTAAAGTGTATTGTACGAACAGATTACGTTGTGTCTACCGTGTCCCCATCTTATATTGATTGTGGGAATGCAAAAACGTTTATTTAGAATAAGCAAAGAATAACGATTAATGTTAGTTTTTACCTAAAATTTTTTCTTTAAATTCATCAAATGTCTCAATAGTAGTGCTCTGGCTCTCGAGCAGCCAATGACTTCCGTCCGGTAGGAGTTCCCACGCATCAAATGTTTTTTCCGAATGATCATGGATGAACTGGATATATTTGCCGGATGGAGTGTAGTAGATATCCTTCTTACTTATCTGGTTTAAATCTTTGACCTCTGCATCGCTCATTTTTATTTTCCTCTCTATACTGATTTTGTAGATTTATCAAGTGCAAATATTTCTTCAATCGGGACTCCAAAATAGTCGGACATCTCAAACATGAATTCTGCGGACGGACAGCATTCGCCCAGCTCAACGCGGCGGATAGTGCGCGGATCATATCCGGTGTCCATGGCAAGCTGCTTTTGGGCGATTTTTCGCTGTGTCCGTATTCCCTTATGCATAAAGCGCTATATATCAAAGAAAGAGGCTGCACAAATAGCCAAAGTCTCTAAAAGCACAATTACAAAATGGGCATTAAATGGTTTCTTTCCGTGCGAGGCGGCAGGATATGTGATGAGAATTGAAAAGGAACCATTTCTCAAATGGCTCAAAAATAGAGAAGGGAGAGAGTGAGCAATGGCATTTATCAGAGAGCGCGGTGGCAAATTTCATGTAGTTTATAAAATCAAGGATGAGAAAGGCAAGGTTCATCAGAAATCAGAAACCTTTGCGAAGAGAAAGGATGCAGAGCGCCGCCAGCATGAAGTGGAGTATCAGATAGACAACGGAATCTTTAAAGTGGCTAAGTGCGTTACCGTTGAGGATTTGCTTAATGAATACGTTAAGCTTTACGGAAAAGAAAAGTGGGCAGTTACAACATACAGCGCTAACATGGGACTCATTAATAATTACATTTTACCGGTTATCGGAAAAACAGACGTAAGTTCCGTGAACAATCATTTTGTGGAGAAATTCTATAGAACGTTGAGCAATATGCCAGCGGTTGGTGGCGCAAACAACAAAAAAAGCGAGGGAAATGTTTCTCCAAACACAATCTTTGAAATACATAAGATTCTCAGAAGCTGTTTTCGTCAGGCTGTAAAATGGGGAATCATGGAAAAAAATCCGGCGATAGACGCAACTCTTCCAAAACGTAATAAGAAAAAACGTGAAATATGGACAGCAGAGATGCTGATGCAGGCAATAGAGACAAACAGTTGTTATATTGTCATCAACAAGATTATTGAGCGTGTAAGTGTTGAGGCATTTGATTTCATGGACAGGAAAGATATTATCACGATTTTTCCTACGCAGAAGAGGAATAACACCACAGTTGTCGTGATGAAGACTCCGAAAACAGAAACAAGTAATAGAAAAGTGTATATTCCAAGTCATGTGGGAAAATGTCTGAAGGAGCTGAAAGCAGAGCAGGATCATACAAAGGAAATCCTTGGAAATGAATATAAGGATTATAACCTGGTGCTTGCCACGACTTTTGGTATGCCAATTGGCGCAAGCCATGTTCGTACCAAGATGAAGCAGATTATTAAAAAGGAAGGATTGCCGGATGTGGTATTTCACAGCCTGCGTCATACATCGGTGACATACAAGCTGAAACTGAGTGGCGGTGATATAAAGGCTGTCCAGGGCGATTCTGGTCATGCGCAGGCAGACATGGTAACAGAGGTATATGGACATATTCTGGACGAGGACCGCAAAAAGAATGCCCAGCTTATGGAAAATGCTTTTTATAATAAGGAAAACTTAAATCCTGATATTCATGGGGCATCAGGTACACAGAATAATAATAACAATAATATGATAAGCGTTCCGGAGGGGGTAGATGCGGATATGCTTATGAAGGTGCTTGAAAATCCGGAGATGGCAGCTTTGCTGACGAGTTTGGCGAAGTCGATTAAGGGATAGCTTATAAAATTTATAAACCGTGAGCTCTTTTTTCCTTTTTTATAATAGTGTCATTATGGTATAATAGAGACATACAAATCGCAATTTGCAAGGATTATTATATTTCTGTGTAATTAATAAGGAAGGTGGAATATATATGAAACACGATACTTTAGAGGGCAAAGCAAAAACAAAAAATGGGGTAAAACGGCTGTGTTTTT
>OLQY01001492.1_pt1 | contig 19397 bp, 15 predicted proteins | sample 1672851 | NCBI WGS metagenome assembly OLQY01 (sample SAMEA3136730, study PRJEB25190) | human gut metagenome | reverse complement strand
AGCAGCGCAAACGCCCCAACCGCTATGATGAAGTGGGCTTGTTCTCCGGCATACTGTTCTGTGCGGACTGCGGCAGCGTCATGTATCAGCAGCGATACCAGACAGACAAGCGCAAGCAGGACTGTTATATCTGCGGCAACTACAAGAAACGCACCCATGACTGTACGGCGCACTTTATCCGCACCGACCTCTTGACCGCTGGTGTACTCTCCAATCTGCGGAAAGTGACAAGCTATGCGGCAAAGCATGAAGCCCGGTTTATGAAGCTCTTGATTGAGCAGAACGAGGACGGGGGCAAGCGCAGGAACGCCGCCAAGAAAAAGGAACTGGAAGCCGCCGAGAAACGCATAGCCGAGTTATCCGCTATCTTCAAGCGGCTGTATGAGGACAGCGTGACCGGGCGCATATCAGACGAGCGTTTCACAGAGCTGTCGGCAGACTATGAAGCAGAGCAACGGGAACTGAAAGAAAGAGCCGCCGCTATCCAAGCGGAGCTTTCCAAAGCACAGGAAGCCACCGTGAACGCAGAAAAGTTTATGAATGTTGTCCGGCGGCATACCAGCTTTGAAGAACTTACCCCTACTCTGCTGCGGGAGTTTGTAGAGAAAATCGTTGTGCATGAGTGCAGCTATGACGAGAACAAGACCCGCAGACAGGACATTGAGATTTATTATTCTTTTGTTGGCAAGGTGGACTTGCCCGAATAACCGCCCGACCTATCCGACACAATGCGCAAGTGCCGGATAGGAACGGCAAAATTTTTTACACTTCTATTGCTTCTTTATCACACATCAGCAAAGCACCACTGATTGTCGTAATAGTAAGTGCACCTTCATCTGACTTCTTCAATTCGAACCTTCCTGTTTTTTTTGCACTTTTCATCAATCATAAGGTAAACATGAAATTCCAGACTGTCCTTTGCTGTCGTAAATGGTTCTTCCCGGTACACCAGGGCTCTGATACCGCTAGCAATCAATTTCTGCTGCCGCTTCACTGCCTTTTTTAATCTACGATTAAACTCATCTTCAATTTTTTCATCAAAAATACGTTTTGAGTAATGTCTGGTTCCCTCCTGCATTTTTTCGGAAATCAGAACAATCAACTGCTGGTGTATTGTCTGACACAGCATTCCGGCAATCTTCCGTGTCATCCACCTTCCATGACACTTCCTGTATAGTTTCAAATTTCTGATCATGCTTCGATCATTGACTTCTCCAGCCAATTCAATCATCACATCAATTGCCGCCTTTGTTGGCCTCCACCCATTGACTCTCGGTACCAGATATTTCTCCGGCACCGCAGGATAACATGTATCATTTAAAGGCGGAAAATCCGCCAACTGAGCCAGTTTCTTTTCAATATCCGTGCAGTAATTTTCTCCAAGGTAATCATATTTGTCCCGCAAAATGGCAATCTGATACTCCAAAAGACGCAGATATTCATATCCCGGTACCCAGAAATGCGCAACCTCGCCATATTCATAAAGATGAACTTCCAGTTCCAACTGCTTAAAAAAGATTGTCAGTGCCTGATCATCCTGCCATACAGTCAGAATATAAGTTTCTTCCTCTTTGCTGAGTGTCGCGTCCAGCATACCCTCATAGTCTCTCAGATACTTACCAGTCATTTTCGCTTCTTTAAAAACAAGAAAACTTTCCACTGCATCATTCATCAAATAGACAAGGCGAATATCCGTCTCTACACTGTGATCCGTCTGATCCTCTTCCGATATAAGCAGCTCAAACTGCTCCTGCTGCAGAAGTTCAGCCAACATAGCAAATGCTCTTTCCATAACTTTCCCTCTTAATTCATTGTCGGTTACAATCCCTTCGAAAACGATGTACACGTGCCATATCTGCAGAACTTTTACGAAAAAAGGGTTGCTTCCTAAACGGAAACAACCCTTTGATTCTTTCATACTGCAATACGAGAACTACAGCTTATTTATACTTACGTTTTCTAGCTGCCTCTGATTTCTTCTTACGTCTGGTTTTTCGTAATGCTCTCTTTTGCGAATTTCCTGCTGGATACCGGCTTTAGCGCAGTTTCTTTTAAATCTGCGTAAAGCACTATCTAAAGTTTCGTTTTCTTTAACGATTACATTCGACATAGCTCACACCTTACCTCCCTCCAGTTGTGTATTGTGCTGATACAACTGTGGGTATATTCATAGCACTAAAAGCATTATACCATAAATTTTTAATTCGTCAACTATTTTTTATCACTCTATCCGTCTTTTTTCATGGACAGCGCCGACACCGACCAACAAACCTCATCATATGCGCTTCATCTGTGCTTTTGGCCGCCCACTATGCGATTCTAACAGATAATTCCTCTTAAATCTGTCAGAACGTGACGCGGACACTTAACCACGCACATGCCACAGCTGAGACAGACAGATTCATCAATCACTGCACAGTGCTCTGTTACCTTGATAGCACCAGCTGTGCAGGTCTTCTCACAGATACCGCAGCCGATGCAGCTGGCCAAGCAGACCTGTCTGGCTTCTTTGCCATTCTGTCGATTAGAACAACGAACCACAATATAATTGGCACATTCATGGATATGGATCACCTGTTTCGGACATTCACGCACGCATTTGCCGCAGGCAACACATTTTGCTTCATCTACTTGTGCCACACCATTTTCATTGATGACAATCGCCTGGAACGGACAGACTGACACACATATGCCGCAGCCGATACAGCCATTTTCACAGCTCTGTCCTTCCTGTACATGACATCCTCCATTACAGGCCACCAATGCTGAACGATAAGGAAATTTCTTCTTAACAGCCATATTTATTCCTTCCTCTCATAAGGGGTATTGTCAATCGGCAGAACATAACGTCTGCTGCCGTCATAACGGTAATACGCATCTGTGATGGCCGGCGCAGTCGGTATGGACGTGATCTCACCGATACCGATAGCACCGCAGGCAACATTTAACCCCGGCTTATCAATGACAATGGCATCAATCTTCGGTATCTCATGGGCTCTAATAAGGCCAATGGAACCATATTTTTCAATCGGCTTGCAGTTCTCATCAATCGGATATTTTTCACGCACCGCATAACCGATGGACATCACCACACCGCCTTCAATCTGTCCTTCGCAGGACAATGGATTGACAGCCTTGCCCACATCATGGGCTGCAATCATCCGGTCGATCTTGCCTGTCTTCTCATTAAGAATGCAAACCTGCGTAGCATAACCATAGGCCACATGTGAAACAGGATTCGGCACATCTGCCCCCAGCGGATCTGTCTTTGCAAGATAATCCCCATAGAATTCCTGACCGATCAAATCCTTTAATGACTTATCGCTGCCCTTTGCTTCCATGAGCTTCTCACAGGCTCTCCTGCAGGCTTCACCGGTGATCATAGTCTGTCTTGAACCGGATGTCGTTCCTGAATCCGGTGCGATCCATGTATTGCTTCGCTCATAAACAATATCATCTCTCGTAAGATCTGTATTCGTCACAGTCATCTGCACAAGCACTGTTCCAAGTCCCTGACCGATACAGGAGGCTCCGGAATAGATATGAAGCTTTGCATCATCCTCAACAATCAGCTTCACACGGCCCCAGTCAGGAATACCAACACCGACACCGGCATTCTTCATCGCACAGGCGATACCCACCGGTTTGCCTGCAGCCAGCGCGGCTTCATATTCTTCCTTCACAGCCTCCAGTGTCTCTACAAGACCTGTGGATTCATCTACGATCTGCCCATTCGGAAGAACACCTCCCGGACGAATGGCATTGCGGTAACGGATCTCCCAAGGTGTAATACCAATCTCATCTGCCATCATATTCAGCAGTGTCTCTGTGGCAAAGCACGTCTGAGTCACACCAAAGCCTCTGAAGGCGCCCGCCGGCGGATTATTGGTATAATAAGCTCTTCCCTCGATCTCAAAATTCTCATAGGCGTATGGACCTGCTGCATGGGTACAGGCACGTTCCAGTACCGGCCCGCCAAGGGATGCAAAAGCACCTGTATCAGAAGCCACTTTCGCCTTGACTCCCATAATATGGCCTTCTTCATCACAACCCATGGTAAAATCCATCTCAAAGTGATGACGTTTCGGATGGATCAGCAGAGATTCTGCTCTTGTCAGACGGACTTTGACCGGACGTCTCGTCAGATAAGTAATCAGTGCAGCAAGATGCTGAACTGTCATGTCTTCCTTGCCGCCGAAGCCGCCGCCCACAAGGGCATTCTGACACTTCACCTTGTCTGTGCCAAGCATCAGACTGCTTTCATGGAATGTGCAATAAGCAGACTGGTCTGTAGAAATGATCATGACATCCCCGTCATCATCAATATAAGCCACTGCACATTCCGGTTCCAGAAAAGCATGTTCCGTCCATGGTGTCTCAAAATGATGAGAAATCACATGCGCCGCCTTACTGATGGCTTCATCTGCATTGCCTCTGCTGACATGTTTATAAGCCTGAACATTGGTTGTCTCTTCATCAAATACAAGAGGTGCACCTTCCGCAGCCGCTTCCTGAATATTATGTACAGCCGGCAGTACCTCATATTCAACCTTAATGAGCTTCTTTGCCTTCTCTGCGGTCTCCATATCCTCCGCCGCCACAAGTGCAATGGCATCTCCCAGATAATGCGTCAATCCGCCTACCGGGATCATTGTATACTGATCGTGCTTCAAATGGCCGATCTTATTCTCTCCTGGGATATCTGCTGCCGTAAAAACATCAATAACCCCCCGCAGAGCCTTCGCCGCTGTTGTATCAATCGACAAAACTCTTGCTCTCGGATACTTACTTCTGAGCGCCGTACCATAACACATGCCATCCAGATAGTAATCATCCGGATATTTGCCGTAACCCAGCACCTTCTCCTCCACATCCAGTCTGTGTACCCTTGAACCAAGCAGCCAGTCATCCGCACCTGCCGCCGGAATCTTACCGGCACGCATGATCTTTGCCGCCAGCTTTACCGCGGCAATAATCTTCACATAGCCGGTACAGCGGCAATAGTTATTGCGAAGCGCATATTTAATCTCCTCTTCCGTCGGATCCGGATTGCGGTCCAGAAGTCCCTTGGTGCACATGATCATACCCGGAATACAGAAACCGCACTGAACAGCTCCGGCCTCACCGTAAGCATACGTGTAAACCTCTGATTCCCATTTACTGAGACCATCTACAGTGATGATTGATCGACCCTCCAGTCGATCTGTCTGCAGCACACAGGCCTTACAGGTCTCTCCGTCAATAAGCACTGTACATGCACCGCAGGCCCCCTGACTGCATCCGTCCTTGACAGACGTCAGGTGCATTTCATCCCGCAGGAAGCGCAAAAGAGATTGTTTTTTTGATGTCGAAACCTGACATCCATTTACAAAGAAACTATACATCCTTAATCCTCAACTTTCCTGTTGCTCTATTGATGGTTATTTCGTCAATTTTCATAATATGTCAAAAACTATACTTTCATTTTATCATATTTTAAACAAATTGCAACTCGTTTTTAACAAAATTTTTTAGTTTATAAAAATTTTTTTGTTATTATTTTCCATTTAAATTCTTAATATTTCGTTTTTAAAATAACAAATTTAAATTTATAATGATACAAATTGAATATAAATCAATACAATGATGTTAATTGATTGTCAATATATAGAAAATCAAAAGCTTTTCACACGATTGCGCACCTAAACACAAAAAGATGCAATATCCAAAGACTTCATCGTCTTCTTCTATTGCATCTTTAAAGTGTTATTCAAATTCAATTGCTCAAAACTAACAGATATACTTACTGTAAGCTGACATGATAGGCATAATTCTCGTAGGTACTTGTCAGACCGCTGCCATCCAGCAGATGGGTAATCGTTCCTTCATAAGCACTGTTGATTCTATCCATGGCATTGTCATCCAACATTTCTGCATATTTATCCGTATCCTTGGCTTCGCAGACAGGTATCGGCTGAATCGCGTCATTATACCAGTTGAGATAAACAGGTGTTACAGTAAAACTCTGAATCGCCGTTTCCCCAAAATCATTCCGAGCGATGTTAAAATCAAAAACTGCACTGATATCTGTATCCTTCTCGCTGGAAGCATATGTCTCTCCGGAAAGGAGTGCCCCCATACCATAAAGCACCAGACAGCTTCTTGTGCTTTGACCCGTCTCATCTTCAGAAGAAAGCTTCTCCACAGGCTTCATCACTCTTGAACCTGTACCAAGAATCAGGTCTGCACCGGCATCACAGAGCTTCTGAGCCAGTGCCTGCTGATCTGTTTCAATACTGTCTGATTCGACACTTCCGAAATTCAGCATCACAACCACAAGATCCGTCTCATCTTTCATTGCGGATACACGATTACACAATGTCTCTATAGACTGCGCATCATAATCATTCAATGTATTCAGCACACATTCTGCATCAGAATCCAACGAATAACCATTGGAGGAATTGGTATATCCAATAAAACCTATATTAACGCCGCCGACATTCTGTGTATAATCTGTACTGCCGTCAGCAGTCGCTGCGGCACCCACATGCACCAGACCAGCCTGATCAAGATAGCCAATAGTTGAAACAAGGCCTGCGGCATCACTATCCAGTGCATGATTCGTTGCAATGTTCACCAGAGAAATTCCGGCAGACTTCAAATTATCCGCCAGCACCTCCGGAGAATTGTAATTGCTGTCCTCCGTGGTATAACCATAATATTCATCAGAACTGCCGTTATACTTGCCAGCCAGTGTTGTCTTCATCGTGGCAACCGCATAATCGGATGTCAGGAATAAGTCCTTCACATACTGAAAATCATCCGAAAAATCGAATTTTTCCGAATCACTGTTGTAGGCCTTCTCAAGTACAGACTGCTGACAGAGAATATCTCCTGCTGCTGCAAGAGTCACTGACGCTGAATAATCCTTTGTCACCATATTCTGAACCATTTTCTCCACAGACAGCTGGCCGGCATCCACTGTCTGCCCCTTACTGTCTGTACCGCTGCTGCCCTGATTCACAATCGATGGGTTGATCTGTGACGCATAATCAGCCTTCACGTTCTCTGAATACTTATCACAGAGAACGAAAAGTCCGATAAAAAACACTGCCGCTACAAGAACAACAAGTAATTTCTTAACTTCTTTCATAGGCCATTAATGAAGCTGTTTTGCAAGTTCTTCTGCACCAGCCTCCAGTGCCTGATTAATACCGGCAGGATTCTTGCCGCCTGCCTGAGCCATATTCGGACGGCCACCGCCGCCGCCGCCGACAAGCTTAGCCACTGCTTTGATCAGATTGCCGGCATGTGCGCCCTTCTTCATGGCACCGTCTGTTGCCATAGCAAGAAGGCTTACTTTGCCGCCGTTTTCAGATGCCAGAAGAATAACACCGTCACCAAGTTTAGCCTTCAGCTGATCGCCCAGATTCATCAGTTCCTGCATATCAATATCTTTGACATGTACAGGCAGGAAGGAAACACCATTCACATCCTTCACCTGATTCATGACATCGCCCATGGCATCCTTCGCCATCTTATTCTTCAGCTGATTATTCTCCGCTGTTAATGTCTTGATTTCTTCGTGCAGACCCTCAATACGTTTTACAAGCTGAGCAGGATCACATTTTGCAGCCTTGGCAGCTTCATGAAGTTCCTTTTCAACTTCCTTATAATACTTAAATACGCCGTTGCCTGTCAGGGCTTCAATACGACGTACACCTGCTGCGACACCTGTCTCGGAAATGATCTTGAAGGCAGCAATAGAAGCTGTATTATCTGTGTGTGTACCACCGCAAAGCTCTTTAGAGAAGTCACCCATGGATACAACACGAACATCATCACTGTATTTCTCACCAAAAAGTGCCATAGCACCTGTCTTCTTGGCATCTTCAATGTTCATAACCTTTGTCAGAACAGGAAGACCCTTGGCGATTTCTTCGTTCACGATAGCTTCAACTCTGTCCAGTTCTTCCTGTGTCAGTGCTGAGAAATGTGTAAAGTCAAAACGCAGTTTATCCTGATTGTTAAAGGAACCTGCCTGCTCTACATGGGAACCGAGGACAATTCTCAGTGCCTTCTGCAGCAAATGAGTTGCACTGTGGTTCTTGGCTGTGTCGCTTCGCTGCTCTTTGTTGATGGCAAGCTTCACAACATCGCCCTTCTTGAACATACCGCTTGTTACAACACCGATATGGCCAATCTTGCCGCCCAGAAGTTTAACGACATCCTTAACCTCAAATGTACCTTCAGGACCTGTGATCACACCTGTATCTGCCATCTGACCACCGCTTGTCGCATAGAAAGGTGTCTCTTGTGTAATGATCGTACCTGTCTGACCGTCTGTCAGGGCATCTGTCAATTCTGTCTCTGTTGTCAGAACAGTAATTGGGGATTCACACTCTGTCTTCTCATAACCCACAAACACGCTTGTCACTGAAGGATCGATTTCATCATAAACAGTGGCATCCTTACCCATGTAATTAGATACCTTACGAGCATCTCTTGCTTTCTGACGCTGCTCCTGCATACATACAGTAAAGCCTTCTTCATCAATATCATAACCCTTTTCCTCAAGGATCTCCTTTGTCAGATCCATCGGAAAACCATAAGTATCATAAAGCTTGAATGCATCTGCACCGTCAAGTACCTTCTTGCCTTCAGCTGACAGTTTCTCTTCCATCTCATTCAGAATACTGAGACCCTGATCGATAGTCTTGTTGAATTTATCTTCTTCCTGTGTCAGTACATTAAAAATAAATTCCTTCTTCTCTTCCAGTTCCGGATAACCGTCCTTGGATGTCTCAATGACTGTTTCACTGAGTTTTGCAAGGAACTTGCCTTCAATACCAAGAAGTCTTCCATGTCTTGCCGCACGTCTGATCAAACGACGGAGCACGTAGCCACGGCCTTCATTGGATGGCATAATACCATCAGAGATCATAAATGTTGCTGAACGGATATGGTCTGTAATGATACGGATAGAAACATCTGTTTCATGCTTCTCAAGATACTTCACACCTGCCAGATCGCAGACTTTGTTGCGCAGTGCCTGAATTGTATCCACATCAAAAATAGAATCCACATCCTGGACAACAACAGCCAGGCGTTCAAGACCCATACCTGTATCAATATTTTTCTGGATAAGATCTATATAATGATTATGTCCGTCATTGTTAAACTGTGAAAATACGTTGTTCCATACTTCCATATAACGGTCACAATCACAGCCAACCGTACAGCCCGGTTTACCGCAGCCATACTTCTCACCACGGTCATAGTAGATTTCTGAACATGGACCGCAAGGACCTGCCCCATGTTCCCAGAAGTTATCTTCCTTACCAAAACGGAAGATACGCTCCGGAGCAATACCGATTTCCTTGTTCCAGATATCAAATGCCTCATCGTCATCCTGATAGATAGACGGATACAGACGGTCAGGATCAAGTCCGACAACCTGTGTCAGAAATTCCCATGACCATGCAATGGCTTCATGCTTGAAATAATCACCAAATGAGAAGTTGCCCAGCATTTCAAAGAATGTACCATGTCTTGCTGTCTTACCAACATTCTCCAGGTCACCTGTACGGATACACTTCTGGCATGTAGTTACACGACGACGCGGAGGAATCTCTGCGCCTGTGAAATATGGCTTCAATGGTGCCATACCTGAGTTGATCAGCAGTAAACTGTTATCATTATGAGGAATCAGCGAGAAGCTCTTCATTGCCAGATGGCCCTTGCTCTCAAAGAACTCCAGAAACATCTTCCTCAATTCGTTAAGACTATACGGTCTTTCCATATCTTTATTCCTCCTGTTTATAGCGGCACCCTAAAGAAACCGCTCTTTCTTTTCATTGTAATGGCTAAAACGCCACTGCAGTATAAATTCTGCTTTCTGCGTTGCAGATTCAAATTCAAGCCATGCTTAAATACCTATAACACAAGAAAACTGGTAAGCAAAACCTACCAGTTTCTTATTATAAAATCAAATACCGCCTTTGTCAATTTGATTATTCTGCTGTCGCGCTATTTTTCGCCTTTTTTGACGCTTTAAACTTCTTGCCTGCTGTAAAGCCAGCTGCTGCGACTGCAATAAAGAATACGAATTTGCCAAGATATGTTGCAAATGCTGTAAGCATAATGATCCGCCTCCTGTGTTCTAAATTCAATACATGAAAATATTATAACACATTTAATGGCGTTCCGCCAGTTCTTTTGTGATATCTTTCCATGAAACTTCTCTTTCAGCCATTAAAACCATCATATGATACAGAAAATCACAGATTTCATATTTCACTTCATCGGAATCCGGATTCTTGGCTGCAATGATAATCTCCGCTGCCTCTTCTCCGACTTTCTTGAGGATCTTGTCAATACCCTGATCAAAAAGATAATTCGTATAGGAACCTTCCTTTGGATTTTCCTTGCGCTCAAGAATCGTTGCCATAACATCTTCAAAAACAGTCATCGGGTTGCGTCCGTCATAGGCCTTGCTGGCAAGATTAGTGTAGAAACAGCTACGATGACCTGTATGGCAGGCCGCACCAATCTGCTCGACTTTGGCAAGAATCGTGTCCCGATCACAGTCAATGTCCAATGATTTCACATACTGATAATGACCGCTTGTATCCCCCTTACGCCATAACTCCTGGCGGCTGCGGCTCCAGTAGGTCATCATACCTTCACGCAATGTCTGCTCATAGGCTTCCTCATTCATATAGGCCATCATGAGAATCTCAGCTGTTCTGAAATCCTGTACGATCACAGGGATCAGGCCATCTTCGTTTAACTTGAATGAGGAAAACGGCAGACTGCTTCTGAAAAGATTAAACTTCACACTGTCTGTCTCAAGGGCTGCCTTCATGGCATGAATATTCGGCAACGCTGCTGTTTCATTCTCATAAATCAGGGCAATCGCACTGACATTGGCATCTGCCAGCAAATGTTTCTGGCCTTCCTTGTTCTCATAACGGCAGGTTGCGATCACTTTCTGATTGCCTACTGTCTCCGGCAGCTTCTCAATGGTACCTGTCACAAAAATATTGGTCAGATTCAGTTCTTTCGCCAACTTGAATTCATCCGCTGCCAGCTTCGGTTCACTGATCACCATTCCCACTCTGTCAGCGCCAAAACGATCTGCTGCTTCTCTGATCAGTGTCTGCTCTGTTGCCTCGATCCAGGCACCTGCTGCCCCTGCATAAAGCACTTTCTTAATATCCTCAAGTCTTCTGTATGGCTGCCAGATATATAACCGGCAGTCCGCCTTTTCACAGATATTCCTGATTTTCTTGATCAGCATTGCCTCATCAGAAAAATCCGGACTAATGATAATCACACCGTCTGCACCGAGACGTTCATACTGAACAGCAATCTCATCCTCATCACTGAAATTGATAATCGGATATATACTCTTAACTTCCATAATCTATTCTCCTCGACTCAAATTGAACGTTCATGCCATCTGCACACTTCGATTGCTTCGGACAGCTTTAATCGGGATTCATACAGCGCTCTTCCGATAATGATTCCCTCCATCGGCATATCTGTGAATGCCTCGATGTCTTTAAGGGTAACAATTCCGCCGCTGTAGATCACCTTCATATGCAGTTTCTGTGCAATCTCCCGTGCCTGCATGATACCGGCACCATTATAAAGTCCTCTTCTGAGAATATCCGTATAAATAACGGATTCTATTCCCATTGCCTTCATGTTGGAAGCCACTGTCGTTGCGTTATAATGACTGAATTTCTTTCGTCCTTCAGTGGCAATCAGCCCATCTTTCGCATCAATAGATACCAGAATCTTATCACTGCCGAACAGATGGACAGCTTCCTTTATTAAAACCGGATTCTCAATTGCCTGAGTTCCGATGACAACACGATGTACACCTATATTCATATACTGGTCAATATCCTTGATAGAACGGATACCGCCACCGACCTGCACAGGAATATGGACATTCTCCAGGATCTCACGGATCACTGTTCCATTCACGGAAGTACCGGAATCCGCACCGTCCAGATCGACAACATGGAGACATTCCGCTCCCTGATCCTGCCACCTTCTGGCCATTTCCAACGGTTGAGACGTCAGTATACGACCCCTTGTTATCCCGTCAGGCAGCTCATTGATGCATCTGCCATCTGAAATATGAATTGCCGGATATATACGCACTGCCACACTCCTCTCTTATTCTGACCTGCTGCACACATCTGTGCAGTACACAGCAGGTGAGGCCGCCTCATCTGCTATAATGTTCCTTTTGTAGACAAAACATCTGTAATTCTGGGATCATATCCTACTGCCTCATCCAGTGCTTTTGCAAAAGATTTGAAAATAGCTTCGATGATATGATGGTTGTTCTGCCCTGCCAGCTGACGGATATGAAGATTCATGCCGCTGCTGTATGAAATTGCATAGAAAAACTCTCTGACCATCTCTGTGTCAAATTCTCCGACCTTATCAACAGTAAAGTCAGCATCAAAACACAGGTAAGGACGCCCTGACAGATCCAGAGCTGTTAAAACAAGTGTCTCATCCATCGGCAGCGCAAAAGAACCATATCTGCGAATTCCCTTTTTATCATCCAATGCTTTCTTGATGGCCTCGCCAAGCACAATCCCTGTGTCCTCAATGGTGTGATGACAATCCACTTCCAGATCACCCTTCACATGGACTGTCAGATCAAAAAAACCGTGTTTGGCAAAACTTCGAAGCATATGGTCAAAGAAACCAATGCCTGTATCAATATCCGAACGACCGGAGCCGTCCAGATTCAATGTCACTGCTATATCTGTTTCAGATGTTGTTCTTGAAATTGATGCTGTTCTATCCATCTATTTATCCTCAAAACGTACAGCTATGGAATTGGCATGTGCTGTCAGTGATTCAGCCTTGGCAAACTGAATGATATCGTCTTTCTTTGCTGCAAGTGCTTCTCTTGAATAGTAAATGATGCTGGATTTCTTCACAAAATCATCCACACTCAGAGGTGAGAAGAATTTGGCTGTGCCGTTTGTCGGCAGGATGTGGTTCGGTCCTGCAAAATAATCACCCAAAGGTTCGGAACTGTTCTCACCGATAAAAATCGCACCTGCGTTGCGGATCTTTGTCATGACTTCGAAAGGATTGGCTGTGACAATTTCCAGATGCTCTGATGCAATCGCATTAGCAATCTCCACTGCTTCATCAATGGATGAGGCAATCAGGATATGGCCGTAATTCTCCAGAGACTTCTCAATAATGGCTTTTCTGGAAAGCACCTGTGTAAAGCCTTCAATCTCTTTCTGCACTTCCCCTGCCAGCTTCTCACTGGTTGTCACAAGGATAGCTGAGGCCAGTTCATCATGCTCAGCCTGTGACAAAAGATCTGCAGCCACATATCTCGGATTAGCTGTCTCATCAGCGATCACGAGAATCTCGCTTGGTCCCGCAATAGAATCAATGCTGACATAGCCGTAAACGGCTTTCTTGGCCAACGCCACGTAAATATTGCCCGGTCCCACGATCTTGTCTACCTTAGGAACAGAAGCTGTACCAAAAGCCAGTGCTGCAATCGCCTGTGCACCGCCCACTTTGTAAATCTCATCAGCGCCGGCTTCATTGGCTGCCACCAAAGTACCCAGATTCACTTTGCCGTCTTTGCCCGGAGGCGTCACCATGACAATCTTCTCAACACCTGCTACCTTGGCAGGAATCACATTCATCAGAACAGAAGACGGATAAGCAGCCTTGCCTCCCGGAACATAAACACCTGTACTCTGAAGTGGTGTCACCTTCTGTCCGAGAATCGTTCCATCCGGTGTCGTATCAAACCATCCGTACTGACGCTGCTTCTCATGGTAAACACGGATATTGGTCATGGCTTTGCGGATAACTTCAATCAATGATGCATCCACAAGAGTATATGCCTCGTCAATCTCTGCCTGTGTCACACGGATATTGTCGGCGTTTAAATCGGCACCATCAAACCGCTTCGTCATCTCAAAAAGTGCTTCGTCTCCGCGTTCTCTCACATCATCAATAATTGCCTGTACCTTATCTGCATAACCTGTATAGTTATTCGGGCTTCGCTTTAATAAATCATCCAGCAATGTTGCCACTGCATCTTCTGTCACTTTTGTAATCTTCATTGTTCTATGCCTCCCACTGATGTTTGCTCCATACAAACTTCCTCTATTCGGCTCTCAATCCGTTCTCAGATGACCGTTTTAATATCTCTGATGAGCTTCATAATCCGCTCATTCTCCATCTTCATACTGACCTGATTCACAACAACTCTTGCTGAAAGCGGGCAGATCTCCTCAAGCACTTCCAGTCCGTTCTCCTTCAGGGTTGTTCCTGTCTCCACAATATCCACAATCACTTCAGACAGCCCAACAATCGGTGCCAGTTCCACAGAGCCGTGGAGTTTGATGATCTCTACGGTCTGATGCTTCTTGTTGTAAAAGTAATCCTTTGCAATATTCGGGTACTTGGACGCCACACGGATCAGCTCCTGATGCTGAAGATACTCGGCCGCTGACTTCGGACCACAGACACACATTCTGCACTTACCGAATCCCAGATCCAGCACTTCGTACAAACGGCGTCCTTCTTCCAACAAGGTATCTTTGCCCACCACACCAATATCTGCTGCACCATATTCCACATAAGTCGGTACATCTGATGCCTTGGCCAGGAACATCTTGATCTTCAGATCTTCATTCACAAAAATCAGTTTTCTTGTATCGGGATCCTTCATCTCATCCATTGAAATCCCGATCTGCTCAAATAATGCCAGCGATTTCTTTGCCAGACGGCCTTTAGCCAGAGCAAATGTCAAATACTTCATCTTATATCTTCCTCCATTTCCTCTGTCTCTAAAATTCAGAAACCGGCATCTTCCGGACCGAATCATCAGATATGTCTATTTTCGTCAGTTCCTTATCCTGGTCAACATATAAAATATGATCAATATGATAGCGTCTGCTGTAGGCCTTATAATCATCCAGAGACTTATCTGTCTCCTTCTTCATCATACTGACTGTCTGATTAATATTTCTCAGTGCATTGGCTGTGCGGATAGCTGTACTGCGATACTCCGGTTCATAAAGCACCATCGTTGCTTCTTCATTTGTCGGAATATCAATCTTCTGTCTGGAAAGTGCCAGCATCAGCTCATCCAGCACGACGGCAAAACCCACACTGGCTGCATCCTTGCCAAACTGACCGATCAGATGATCATAACGTCCACCCTTGACAACCGCATCACCGGTTCCATATGTATAACCCCTGAAAATCATCCCTGTATAATAATCATACTCTGTCAACATGCCTAAATCAATAGTAATGTATTTTTCAAAACCATATTCCGCAATCAGCTGACACAGTTTTTCAATCTCATCCAACGCTTTGAGTGCCTCAGCATTGCACGTCATGCTTCGAGCTTCAGCGATAATATCTCCTGAACCGAAAAGTTCCGGCAGTTTCAAAAGAAGCTTTGCAGTCTCATCAGACAACGTCAATTTCTCAACTAAGGCTTCCACACCAAAATAGTTCTTGCTCTCGATCAGTACCCTCAGCTGACTGACTGTCTCTTCATCCATCCCGGCTTCTGCCACCAACGCCTTAAAGATTCCTACATGGCCGATATCCAGCTGAAAATCCGTCAGACCTGATTCAAGCAGCAGATGAATAGCCAGGGCTACCACTTCTGCATCCCCTTCAATGTCACGGTCTCCGATCAGCTCGGCACCCAACTGGGTCGTCTCCTTCATCTTGCCCTGCAAGCTTGAATTGTTGATGAATGTATTGCCACAGTAAGAAAAACGAAGAGGAATCGTCTCTTCCTTAAAATACTTGGCCACAGCTCTCGCAATAGACGGTGTGATATCCGGTCTCAGAACCAGTGTAGAACCGTCTCTGTCTATGAACTTGTACATATTGCGTGACGGCACAGATCCTCTTTCTCTGTTGAAAATATCGAAAAACTCAAATGTCGGTGTCTGTATATCCTTATAGCCATACAGCTTCAGAATTCTGTCAAGTTTGGCTGACAATGCATTCTTCTTGCTGCATTCTTCATTATAAATGTCTCTGACACCCTCCGGAGTATGTAATAAACTATCCATAATAGGCTCCTTTACCGCAAACGCTTTAGTCTGCTAATTTGATAATACGTGAAACTAATTATAATATACCTTTCCACAATTGTCAAGTGATGTCATTTTGCCTGTCCCAATTCAGGGTCATTTTCTCTCCCTCAAATTTAGAACTCACGTGTATCAAGATCTTTCTGAATGGCCTCCAGATAATGAATATAACATCCATTACAAGTCAGTTCATATTGCGTATCCAGTTCTTCTATTTTAAAATGCTTGGCATGACCGGTTTTTGACCGGTTCCAGAAGACAGCCAGTTGTTCATAAGGCAGATAAAAATATCTGTCTGCTGACGTAAAGTATAAAATCAGAAAAGCCACACCGCCCTGAGCCTCAAAATCCCGCATAAACACCACCTGATGCTCATGGATATTCTGTATCGGAAAATTGGATGTCCGGCATTCCTTGGCATCAAAGCAGACCGGAATACCTTGTACTGCACCGATATAATCCACCGTACTACGATGTTCAAAATAGGCCAATGTAATATGGCGATGCTCTTTGTCGATCTTAAGAGGAGTAATCGGCGTCGGGATCTTCTGGATCAATGCCAGATGCTGTTCTCTGTATTTTTCATTGGTTCGGTTGATCAGCTCTTCAAGGAGAGAACCTCGAAGTCCTCTGGAATTCCAGGTTGGCATCAGGACATCCACTCCTTCTTAAAGCAGATTCCCTCTCCCATCATCACCCGTACAAAGTCCTTAGGAAGCGGTGCGGTAAATATTTTCCCGGACAAATTATCAAAAGGTGGCTGACATTCCGGCATTTTAAGGATAGCCGCATGCAGCAGCTGACGTTTGATACCGTATTCCTTTTTAAAAGCCATATTCATCTCCGGGCTGCCATATTTATAATCACCAATGATCGGATGTCCAACGCTTGCCAGATGGGCGCGGATCTGATGAGTCCGGCCTGTGATCAGAAAAACCTTCAGCAGTGTACAGTTTTTTCCCTCTGCCAGCGGTTCATATTCCGTTTCAATATAATCCGCCTGATGTCTGGCTTCTTTTGTGATGGTTACCTGATTAGAAGCCTCATCTTTGTGCAGATATCCATGAAGTCTGACCTTCTCAGTAACTTTCCCTGCGACAATACATAAATAGTATTTGTGAATGGTACGATCACGAAAGCCCTCTGACAAAAACTGCAAAGCTGCCAGTGTCTTGCCGCCGGTGATCAGTCCGCTTGTGTTGCGGTCCAGTCGATTACAGACCGACGGGTGAAAGGTCTGAAGCATCTCTTTCGTGAGCTGTCCGCTCTCCAAGAGCCACCCAATCATCATTTCATTGATGGACACATCCTCCGGTGCCGCTTTCTGGGACAGCACCCCCGGTGCCTTGTTCATAATAATAATCTGATTATCTTCATAAATAATGTCTGGTTTCGGCAATCGTTTTGCCGACATATTCTCTACGACACCTTTAAATTTATCAAAAGTTTCATCAGACAGCCAGAATGTGACTGTATCCCCAACATTCAACTTTTCGCTGCCGTCTGCCTTTTTGTCATTTAATGTAATGTTTTTCTTTCGAAGCATCTTGTAAATAAAACTTTTCGGTGCTTCACTGAGGGTTTTCCCCAGATATTTATCCAGTCGCTGGCCGCTTTCATTCGTGCCGACGATGAGCTTTTTCACTCTGTGACCCCTTCTTTCTATTAGTAGATGTGTTTCTTGATATATTTTCAGTTGTGCGCTTCCTGCTATTGTTCCTGCTGCTGAACTTGCCATTTCGTGAGCTATTGTTCTTTGCATTGTTTGTTCTTACATTGCGGTTCTGTGCCGGTGCTTTGCCGTATCCGTGCTGCATCGGTCTAGGCGGTATCAGACAACGACTGTCAAAACCGATTAAATCTTCTCTTCCCGCCTTGATCAGCGCCTCTTTTACTAACTGATAATTCTTCGGATCCCGATACTGGATCAGGGCTCGCTGCATATCTTTCTCATGAGGATCCTTCGGCACGTAAACCGGTGTCATGGTCCGTGGATCAAGCCCTGTATAGTACATACAGGTCGATAAAGTGGACGGTGTCGGATAGAAGTCCTGCACCTGTTCCGGCATATACCCAAGATCCCGGATATATTCAGCCAGAGTGACGGCATCCTTCAATTCAGATCCCGGATGAGAAGACATAAGATACGGCACCAGATACTGATCCATACCAAGACGCTGGTTCATCTTCTTATACTGTTTTGTAAAATCCACATATACTTCATGATGCGGTTTGCCCATCTTGTCAAGCACCGCGTCACTGACATGTTCCGGCGCCACTTTCAGCTGACCGCTGATATGATACTGACACAATTCTTTCAGGAATGTTTTGTCCTTATCTGCCAGCAGATAATCAAAACGAATACCGGAGCGGATAAAAACCTTCTTAATTCCCGGCAATGCCCGGAGCTTGCGCAGAAGTGTCACATAATCCTTGTGATCTGCCTGCAACTGGGAACACGGTTTTGGGAACAGGCACTGCTTATTCGGACAGGCACCGCGTTTTAACTGATGTTTACAGGCAGGATGCCTGAAATTGGCCGTTGGTCCGCCCACATCGTGGATATAGCCCTTAAAATCTTTGCGTTTCGTCAAAGCTGCTGCTTCTTTTACAATGGATTCATGACTTCTGGTCTGTATGATCCTTCCTTGATGGAAGGTCAGGGCACAGAAACTGCATCCGCCGAAGCAGCCCCGATTGCTCACCAGACTGAATTTAATTTCCTCAATAGCCGGCACGCCGCCGAGGGCTTTATAAGACGGATGATAATCTCTCACATAAGGCAGGTCATAGACATCGTCCATTTCCTGCTCGCTTAAAGGTTTGGCCGGCGGATTCTGGATCACGTACATACGGGCCCCGTACTTTTCAATCATTCGCTTGCCGGAAAATGGGTCTGTATTCTGATACTGGATATAAAAGCTTTCGGCATATTTGCGCTTATCAGCGGCAATTTCATCAAATGTCGGCAGCATAATAGCTTCTTCACCAAAATCTTCGGCCTTTTTACTCTTAAAAACAGAACCGGCCACCCAGGTAATATCCGACACATCAATCCCGCTGTCTAAAGCATCGGCCACCTCAACGATTGAACGTTCACCCATACCATACAACAATAAATCTGCCGATGACTCAATAAGCAGGGATCTTCGGATTTTGTTGGACCAGTAGTCATAGTGCCCCAGCCTTCGAAGGCTGGCCTCAATACCGCCCACAATGATCGGTTTATCCGGGCAGGCCCGGCGGATCATATTACCATAGACAACCGCCGCATAGTCC
>OLQY01001480.1_pt1 | contig 19500 bp, 18 predicted proteins | sample 1672851 | NCBI WGS metagenome assembly OLQY01 (sample SAMEA3136730, study PRJEB25190) | human gut metagenome | reverse complement strand
GATATCAACATCGTGTTTTTCTGGTTGCTTATTTATCTAGACTGTGAATAGTAACATCGCTATAAAACTTTATGCAGCATCGTTGATGTTACGTACGTTATGATATACCTGCTGAACATCATCTACTTCGTTAAGAAGATTTACTAAACGCTGGAATAATGTCAAATCTTCGCCCTCAAGTTCCACATATTCATTAGGAAGCATTGTATCTTCTAAAATATCAAATGTAACTTCAGGAATTAGCTCTTCAATTGCATCTTTTGCTTTATTTAAGTCTGTAGGTTCTACTGTAATCGTCATCTGCCCATCTTCAACTTCAATATCTTTTAAATCAACTTCAGCCATGATTAAAGCATCCATCATTGCCTCTTCATCTTCATAAGCAATTGACAACAATCCTACATGTTCATAATTAAATGAAACACATCCACTTACTCCTAATTTTGCATGAGATTTATTAAAACATGCACGTAAATCCGCAATCGTACGATTTGCATTATCAGTTAAACAGTCAATAATTACCGTTGCCTGTCCACCAGAACCAAATCCTTCATATGTTGCAGGAGAATAGTTTTCTGTACTTCCTCCCTTAGCTTTATCAATAGCACGTTTAATAACGTCTGCAGGCACCTGATTAGCTTTTGCACGTTCAATCACCTTTTTTAAAGGTGCGTTCATATCTGGATCAGGTACACCAGCCTTTGCAGCCATTAGAATTTCTTTTCCATAACGGGAATATAATTTTGCTTTTGCAGCAGCGGTCTTTGCCATAGAAGCGGCACGTACCTCAAAATGTCTACCCACTTTTAATCACCTTCCAAATTTCCTTTACCATTATATCAGAAAATATATGTCGTTACAAATAAAAATATAGGAAATAGCGTAGATATCAGGTATTTTATAATTTTTACAAAAAGAAAAAAGCATCAAACTCTCAATTTAAGAAGTTCAATGCTTTCATTGATTAATTCGCAACGATATTAACAACCTTACCTTTTACAACAATCACTTTACGAATTGTTTTTCCTTCCAACTGCGCATTTACCGCAGGAAGTTCCATTGCTTTCTGTTTCAATGTATCTTCATCACTGCCTACTTCACTAGTAAATTTACCACGAAGTTTACCATTTACCTGTACAATGACTTCGATTACATCTTCCTTCAACATATTTTCATCATAGCTTGGCCATGGTTCATATGTGATTGTTCCTGTTCCACCGAAGACTTTATCCCAGATTTCTTCACCCATATGAGGTGCGAAACAAGCAAACATTTTAATAAAGCCTTTTGCATATTCAACATAAATCTGATCTGCTTTATAGCATTCATTAATGAAAATCATCATCTGAGATATTGCAGTATTCAGATTTAATGTTTCTATATCATGCGTAACCTTCTTAACTGTCGCATGATACACTTTATCTAGTTTACCATCATTTGTTTCAGAGAATTTATCATATTCAGTATATAAACGCCATACACGATCAAGCCATCTTCTAGCTCCATCAAGTCCTGTTGTACTCCATGGAAGTGCAGCTTCTAATGGACCCATGAACATTTCATAAACACGTAGTGCATCAGCACCATGACTTTCTACGATATCATCAGGATTAACTACATTTCCTCTTGATTTTGACATTTTTTCATTGTTTTCACCAAGAATCATCCCCTGATGGAATAATTTCTGGAATGGTTCTTTTGTAGGAACTACTCCACAGTCATATAATACTTTATGCCAGAATCGAGCATATAATAAGTGAAGAACAGCATGTTCTGCTCCACCTACATATAAATCAACTGGAAGCCAATGTTTCAATAATTCAGCATCCGCAATAGCATCATTATTTTTAGGATCAATATAACGTAAATAATACCAGCATGAACCTGCCCACTGCGGCATAGTATTTGTTTCACGTTTACCTTTTACACCATCAATTTCAACATTTAACCAGTCTTCACAATGCGCTAATGGAGATTCTCCTGTTCCACTAGGTTTGAAATTTCTTGTTTCTGGAAGTTCCAATGGAAGTTCATCAATATCTACTGTACGAGTTGTTCCATCTTCCATATGAATAATAGGAATTGGTTCTCCCCAATAACGCTGTCTTGAGAACAGCCAGTCTCTTAATTTATACGTTGTTTTTGCACAACCGCATTTATGTTCTTCTAACCATTTGATCATTGTGTCAATTGCGGTCTGTTTATCCATACCATCTAAGAAACCTGAATTGATATGTATACCATCTTCTGTATAAGCTTCTTTTTCTACATCTCCGCCTTCTAGAACTGGAATAATGTCAATTCCAAATTTCTTCGCAAATTCCCAGTCACGTGTATCATGAGCTGGCACTGCCATGATTGCTCCTGTACCATAACTAGCTAGTACATAGTCTGAAATCCAGATTGGAATTTCTTTTCCATTTACTGGATTGATTGCATATGCTCCAGTGAATACACCTGTTTTGTCTTTATTTAATTCTGTACGTTCTAAATCAGATTTTGTAGCACAAGCTTTTTTATAAGCTTCAATTGCTTCTTTCTGTTCTGGTGTCGCAATTTCATCCACATAAGGATGTTCTGGTGCCATAACACAATATGTTGCGCCAAATAAAGTATCGCAGCGTGTTGTAAATACAGTAAATTCTTTGTTTGTATCTTTAATTTTAAAGATTACGTTAGCTCCCTGTGATTTACCGATCCAATTGATCTGCATTTCTTTTGTAGAAGATGGCCAATCACATAAATCAAGGTCTTCCAATAAACGTTCTGCATATGCAGTAATCTTTAATACCCATTGACGCATAGGTTTACGAATAACTGGATATCCTCCACGTTCACTTTTTCCATCAATGACTTCTTCATTGGCTAAAACTGTACCAAGTTCTGGGCACCAGTTTACAGGAATTTCATCTACATATGCTAATCCTTTTTCATATAGCTTCAAGAAAATCCACTGTGTCCATTTGTAATAGCTTGGATCTGTAGTAGAAATTTCACGATCCCAATCATAAGAAAAACCTAAAGACTGAATTTGTTCACGGAAGTGATCAATGTTTTTCTTTGTAAATTCAGCTGGATGATTTCCTGTTGTAATCGCAAACTGTTCTGCAGGAAGACCAAATGCATCCCACCCCATTGGATGAAGTACATTATATCCTTGCATACGTTTCATACGACAGATAATATCTGTAGCTGTATATCCTTCCGGATGTCCTACATGTAAACCATTTCCGCTTGGATATGGAAACATATCTAATACATAACATTTTGGCTTATCAAAATTCCAAGTATCACAGGCAAACGTTTTATTGTTTAGCCAATATGATTGCCACTTTTTTTCTACTTCCTGATGGTTATAATTCATTTCTGCATCTCCTTTACAAATAAAAAACGCCCTTATCTCTAAGGACGTTATCATTAACGCGGTACCACCTTAGTTCACTTGAAAAGTGCACTCATTCCTTCTTAACGCGAAGATACGGATTTCTCAGCTCCTTAACAAGTTCTCCTGCTTTCATGTATCGATTCTCAGCCCCATCGACTCTCTGTGACACTTCCACAAGGTACTACTTTAATTCTCAGCTTTTACTTCATAAGTATAGCGAATTTGATACTACATTGTCAATCATTAATCGATATTTCTTTAGTAAAAAAACAATAAATATCCAACGATGACCAATACTGCCACAGTAAATAAAATCGCCTTATCTACAGGCTGACCTTTTTTCTTCATTTCTTTAATCTGTACATAATTCACAAAAGCATAGATGAATAAAGCTCCTGCTTTCGCAATTATCTGAAATGCCGGAATCCATAAGGATATTAGAAACAATAAAATAATTCCGATAATCCCACATATAATTAAAGAGTTCGTTTTAATTTTCATATGATCACCTAAAAAAAGGATAACAGAAAACCAGTATAAAAACAACTTAAATAAATAATTCACAAAATATAAAAAAGATGTGAAGCCACATCTTTTTTAATAGGTTATCGAAAGGAAATCGATATGATAAATGAATGAAATCGTGTTATGTGAAACACAAAATTCACTTGTTATCAAGATAGAGCCAATATCATGATAACCGAAATAAGGTACTTATTTCTTGAACATATTGTACCATTTTCACATATTGTTGTAAACCCTTCCAGCATATTCTTTTCAGGTTTCTTTTATTTTCGAATATTTTACAAAAAGATACAAAACCTATTTATTTTGTATATATTCATCAATTGCTTTTGCTGCAGTCTTACCTGCACCCATAGCTAAGATAACCGTTGCTGCACCTGTTACAGCATCTCCTCCCGCAAATACACCTTCACGAGTTGTTGTACCATTATCATCCGTAATCAGACAGCCTTTTTTATTAGTTTCCAAACCTTTTGTTGTTGAACGAATAAGCGGATTTGGAGAAGTACCAATTGCCATGATCATACAATCTACATCAATCACAAAATTACTTCCTTTGATTTCTACAGGACGACGTCTGCCGCTTGCATCAGGTTCACCTAATTCCATAGAAACGCATTCCATACCGCATACCCAGCCGTTTTCATCACCAAGTACACGTACTGGATTTGTAAGAAGCTTGAAGATAATGCCTTCTTCCATTGCATGCTCAACTTCTTCCTTACGAGCAGGAAGTTCTTCCATACTACGACGATATACGATTGTAACTTCTTCTACACCTAAACGTTTAGCACAGCGAGCTGCATCCATCGCAACATTACCACCACCTACGATTACTGCTCTTTTTGGATGCTGGATTGGTGTATCCACACCATCTTTATATGCTTTCATCAAGTTACAGCGAGTTAAAAATTCATTTGCTGAATAAACACCTTTTAGGTTTTCTCCTGGCATATTCATAAAATTTGGAAGACCTGCGCCGCTTCCAATGAAGACAGACTCATAACCTTGTTCAAATAAATCATCTACTGATTCACTGCGGCCGATTACCATATTTGTCTGAATATCGACACCCATCTGTTTTAAACCATCAATTTCATTTTGCACAACAGCTTTAGGAAGACGGAATTCAGGAATACCATACATCAAAACGCCACCAGCAACATGTAATGCTTCAAATACAGATACTTGATATCCTTTTTTAGCTAAATCTCCTGCGCAAGTAAGACCTGCAGGTCCAGCTCCAACAACCGCAACCTTATGTCCATTGCTTTCAGGGCGTTTTACTTCTTCTTTTACGTTTTCACGATGCCAGTCAGCCACGAAGCGTTCTAGGCGTCCAATACCTACAGATTCACCTTTGATGCCACGTACACATTTTGCCTCACATTGTTTTTCCTGAGGGCAAACACGTCCGCATACTGCTGGTAAAGAGCTAGTTTCTCGGATGATCTGATAAGCTTCTTCAAAATTTCCTTCTTTTACCTGTTCAATAAAATCAGGAATATTAACTGCTACTGGACAGCCGCTAATACATGGTTTCGTTGGACAATGAAGACAACGTTCAGCTTCTTCCATAGCCATTTCTTTTGTATATCCCAATGCTACTTCATCAAAATTATTTCTTCTAACTTCTCCATCCTGAACAGGCATTTCTACTTTTTTCAAGGACATATTAGCCATATTAGCATACCTCCTTTTTCATAAGATTACATGCTTCATCTCTAGCATGCGCTTCAAAATCACGATATGTTGCACCTCTTGACATAGCTTCATCAAAATCAACTAGATGACCATCAAAATCCGGTCCATCTACACAAGCAAATTTTGTTTCGCCGCCAACAGTTAAACGACAGCCTCCACACATTCCAGTACCATCAATCATAATTGGATTCATTGAAACAATTGTCTTAATACCATATTTTTTAGTCAGCTGACAAACAAATTTCATCATGATTAGTGGTCCAATCGCAATGACTTCATCAAATGTTTCACCTTTTTCAATTAATTCTTCTAACACATTTGTAACTAAACCTTTAACACCAGTACTTCCATCATCACTTACTAAATAAGCATGATGAGATACTTGTTTAAATTCATCTTCTAAGATTACAAGGTCTTTATTTCTAAATCCAGTAATAACGGTTACTTCACTACCGTTTTCATAAAGTGCTTTCGCAGTTGGATAAGCAATCGCACAACCAACTCCTCCACCAATTACACATACTTTCTTTAAGCCATCCACATGAGAAGGATTTCCTAAAGGACCAACAAAGTCAAGGATATATTCCCCTTCTTGTAATTCGTTTAATAACATTGTTGTTTTCCCAACAATCTGGAAAATGATAGTAATTGTACCTTTATCGCGATCATAGTCCGCAATCGTTAAAGGAATACGTTCCCCATCTTCGCGTACACGTAAGATAATAAACTGTCCTGCTAAGGCTTTTTTCGCAACTGCAGGAGCCTCTACAACCATCTTTGTTACAGTAGGATTTAAACTGGTCTTCTCTAAAATTTTATACATAGCTTCTCCTTCCTGAAAATTTTCATTTTCGTTGAAAATGAATCACTTCTAACGTTTCTATTTTACCTTTTTTCAATTTTTTATGCAATAGATTTTCCGGCATACTAACAAAAGAAGACACATTCTAGTGTCTTCATCAGATATTATAAGCTTTTGTGTAATAGTGTAAGAACAGTATGTAGATTTTCAACATTCATCTGCCCTGGTGCACTAGCTTTTTTAGCTGCCCCAAATGTAAGTGCAGATCCAAATACTTCACCGCATAATCTGGAAATAACTCCAGTACCTGCCATAGACATTGTAATAATTGGGCGATCTGCATAAGTTTCATGCATTTCATTTGTTGCCTGTAATAGTGTCAAGACATCTTTTTTACATGTCGGCATAACTGCAATCTTAGGTATATCTGCATCTAAGCTCTGCATAGCTTTTAAACGAGTTAAGATTTCATCATAAGAAGGTGTTTTATCAAAATCATGATTTGACATAATTACTTTTACACCATGTTCGTGAGCATATGTAACAATATCATTGACTTCTGTTTCACCAGTAAAAAGTTCTACATCGATCAAATCTGCACAACCGCTATCTACGATAGCTTTATTTAATGCAATATAATATTCAGTAGATACTTCCAGTTCCCCGCCTTCTTTTTTACTGCGGAAAGTTGCTAAAAGTGCAGTATCCTTTAATGCTTCACGTAATGTTTTTACCATTTCTTTAGCGGCATCTAGATTTTCAATTTCTTTGAACCAATCCATACGCCATTCAACAATATCAACGGATAAGTTCTGTAATGCTTTAACTTCCTGAAGAAGTTCTTCTTTGGTTGTTCCTACAATAGGAACACAGATTTTTGGCATACCTTCACCAATTACAATATTTCTAATCTTTACTGTATTCATACTTCCTCCTAATGCATTTGTATTACATATGCGTTATATAATGCATCTCCTGTTATTTCATGAATGGATTCATAAACAGGCTTAGCTTTATTTCTAATCTGTGAAATCATAGTATCATCTAATGTAATGATTTGTGTTCCACTTTCAGTTATTGTCTTTAAACGATCAGCTACACGCTCATCTGCTTGTTCTCGTGCATACTCTTTAGCGTTTTCTGCAGCAGTTTCCACAATTTTCTGATTCTCCTCACTTAAGCTAGAAAAGAATTCATCATTTACTATTAAAGATAACAAATGAGGCAGATGGTTTGTCTGTACAACATAATCCTGCTGTTCATAAATCTTTCCTGAAACAATAACTTCATATGGATTTTCCTGTGCATCAATCGTACCCTGCTGTAAACCAATATACACTTCTGAGAATGTCATTGGTGTAGGATTAGCACCTAAAGACTGCCAGAATGCTATATGATTTGCATTTTCCATCGTACGGATTTTTTGTCCCTGCAAATCAGCAATATTTGTGATTTTCTTATTAGTAGTAAGCACACGGAAATTCTGATCACCCATAGCTAATAAATGCAGACCTTCTTCCTGGTAAATGTCTTCAATCATGGAAATAAAACTTTCATCATCAATCACTTTACGTAATTCATCAATGGATGTATAAGCTACAGGTAAATCAAATATAGAAAGCTTTGGCATAAAGTTGGTCTGAGGAGCTGTATTCTGCAAAATGAATGGAATATCATTTCCCATACAACTTTCAATCAATTCACGATCTCCGCCCAGTGTACCATTATCATAAACCTGAACCTGAATTTCACCGTTGCTAAGACGTTCCACTTCACTTGCAAATGTTTCTGCAAATATTCCCGTAACCGTATCAGCAGGTGAATCAGTAGCAATGATCCATGGATATTTCTGTGATACTTTTGCGCTATCTTCAATTTTCTCACTACAGCCGCATAAAAGCAGCAATGTGCAGCAGATAGTTACTAACTTTTTCATAATTACCTACTTCCTTTCAATCTACCAACGCTAACGAAATCTGTGGTATAAAGGTAATTAATATTAGCGCAAATAGAAAGAATAGAATCAGCGGTAATGCTTTACGAGCAATCTGCATAATCGGAACATCTGTCAAGGAACTAGCGACAAACAGATTAATGCCTATTGGCGGTGTAACAAATCCTATTGCCAAATTAACTACCATAATAATACCAAACTGAATTGGATCAACACCGATTTCTGTAACAATCGGCAATAAAATAGGTGTAAGAATCAGAATCGCCGGAGATGTATCCATTACCATACCAACTAACAATAATAAAATATTAATAACAATTAGAATTGATACTTTACTATGGAAGTTCGATAAGATGAAGTCACCAGCAAGTTCAGGAATCTGCAGCAATGTAATAATGCGCGAGAATGCAACTGCAGCACTTAAAATAAATAAGATTGGCGCAAATGTTCGAATCGCTTCTACTAAAACAGCTTTTAAATCTTTTATATGTAATGTTTTATAAACAAACATAGAAATAAATAATGCATAGAATACAGAAATAACAGCTGCTTCCGTTGGAGAAGCAACACCACTATAAATACAGCCTAATATAATGATAGGTGTCAGCAATGCCCAAAAGCTATCTAAGAATACTCGTGCAAATCCTTTTTCATGAAGAGCAGATACTTCAGCATGTATCTTTTCTTTATCTTCACCATGTATCTTACAATGATAAATAGCATAAATCATTAATAGAGCTGCAATCAGGATACCAGGTATAATGCCGGCTATAAACATTTTTCCAACACTGGCTCCACTTGCCATTCCATAAAGAATAAATGGAATACTAGGTGGTATAATGACACCTAATCCACCTGCAACAGCAACAAGAGCTGTTACAAATACTTTATCATATCCCATACGAATCAGTAATGGAATCGTCATACTTCCTACGGCCGCAACTGTAGCTGGGGCACTTCCTGAAATAGCTCCATAAAATAAACATGTCACAATAACTGCACATGGCATACCTGCGGTATGTTCTCCTAAAAAATAAGAAAATACATCAAATAAACGTTTACTTACTCCACCTTTAGCCATTAAAATTCCAGATAAAATAAACATTGGAACTGCTAATAATGGAAAAGAATCAATACCTCCAAGCATGGAACGAATTACATATTCACTAGAAATATGAAAGTTAGGATCCACAATTCCTGGAGTAATTGCGACAATCGCAAGTGCTGATGAAACAGGAACAGATAAAAGAAGTAAAAGTGTAAATAATACTAATATACCTATTGCTAACATACACCTACTCCTTCCCTGCTTCCGCTTCTTTCTTACCAGATTTCATGATTTTTTTTACATCTAAATAAATCTGCTGAAAACTGCGTACACTTGCTAAAATAAATCCCACTAAAGGTGCCGATTGCACAAAAGGCATCGGCAATCCTAAAGCAGGTGAAAGCTGTCCGCTTTCAAAACTCATTTGTAAAAAATTCACTGCATGCACACTTAAATATACAAAGAGTATAAACAATATACAATTCAATATTAACTGTGCATACGTATAAATTGATTTAGGCAATAATAAAATTACTTGATCAATTTTAATGGAAATCCATTTTTTTATACAATAACTAATACTGATAAAGCCACTCCAGATGAATAGATATCGTGTTAATTCTTCTGACCAGCTTAATGACGCATTGAAAATATATCGACTAATGATCTGGATTCCCATTAGCCCTGTCATGATGACTAATAATACTATTAATATTGTTTCTTCTAAATTATCATCAAGCCATTTTAGTATTTTCATGCAATACCTCCTTCATACGGAATAGATTTATTATATCAATTTTAATATCTGATTTCTATAAATTAGAAGTTAGTTTTTTGAAACGTACATTTACAAATAATGCTAATAAAACACCAACTGCAGTAATTCCGATATTCATTAATAAAATAGCATCAGAATTCATTGTACCTGCAAGAGATAAAATCGTATAGTTAGATAAACTAGACATAATCATTACGATACTTGTGATCGTACCTTTGATTTTTGGAAATAAATCATTAGCTGTTGCAGTCACAAGCTGAAGGATAACTCCACCTGCACTGTATCCAACAAGAGCAGCACCTATATAGCAGATAGCTTCAGTACGAATAAAATATACTGCAATTAAGCTTATTAAAGTTACTAATGGATATACGAATAAGAAACGTACACCTTTAATCTTAGATACTAATAACGCAGTTACGATGATTGCGGCTAAAGATCCCATAGAATAATATGTCTGCATGATGCTTGGGTCCTGTACTCCAGCAATATCTTTCGCAAACGTCTGTGCGCAGTTTAACCAAAGCTGGAAAGTTGCCGTACATGTAAATCCAATTACGATTAGCGCAATACTTTCTATTGAGAAATGAGCACTTTTGATATTATCTAATAAAGAAGGTGCTTTTTCTGTTTCTTTCTTTTCTTGTTTAGGAAGTGGTGCAAAGAATAACAACACACCAATCACAAGAATCGCAATACCACTTATATATAGTAATACGTTATAAGATAGATTAGCAGCTGCAATACTTCCTAACATAAAAGGTAATAATAGCTGTGCTACAGAAATAAAGAACTTAGTAAGCATTGTTGCTAGTGATGATCTAGGTTCTAATATTTCAACACAAGCAGGAATTACACCCGTATCCAGGAAAGAGTTCGCAATACCGCCTAAAATTGCCGCAACATATGCAATCCACATATTACTTGACATCGCAATTCCGATAAAGAAGATTGCATAAGAAGCAACTCCAATCAAAGATGAAATCTTTCTTCCCATTTTATCTGATAATGGTCCAGCAATAGGTAAGGAAATCAAACGTCCTAAACCTAATGCTGCTGCTACCATAGTAACAGACCCTACGGCCCCTGCGCCAGCTCCCCATTGTTCAGCCAGCATTTCTTTAATTACAGCTTGTCCTAAAATTGAACAGCCAATTCCATGTATAAAGTAATTCAAGTACAAGATGAAAGCACTTGGATAATATTTTTTATTCATAACTTCTCCTCAGCAATTATTAAAAATGAATATTTAAGATATCTTTCATATAATCGATTGGCATTTCTTTACCAGTCCACAATTCAAATGCAGCAGCACCCTGATATAGCATCATACCTAATCCGTTGATTGTTTTACATCCTACTTCTTTCGCAACACGTAATAATTCAGTTTCTTCCGGCATATATACAACATCTGTAACAATTAAATCTTCACGTAAGAAACTAGCATCAGGAATAACCATCTGTCCTTCTAAAGGTTTCATTCCAACACCTGTTGCATTTGCGAATAAGTAGCTATCATTGATTTCTCTTCTCAATGCTTCTGTATTAGCTAAATCATATAATGTTGCTTTACAGTTTGTTGTTTCATTGATGTTTTTTACATTCTGTTCAGCTCTTTCCCAAAATTCATCTTTACGGTTGAAAATTGAAATTTCTTTAACGCCATCAAGAGCAGCCTGGATTTCAATTGCAGTTGCAGCTCCTCCAGCACCAACAATTGTCATTTTCTTCCCGATCACATCAATTCCAGCATCCTGTAAAGAACGCATATAACCAATACCATCTGTAATATGACCTGTTAATACTCCATTATCATTTACAACAGTATTAACTGCACCGCATAATTTTGCAGCTGGAGATAAATGATCTAAGTATTGTCCAATTACTGTTTTATTTGGCATAGATACATTATAACCACGTACTTTTAATGCCTTTAACCCTTTTACAGCATCTTCTAATTCTTCATTCCCTACTTCAAATGCTAGATATGCATAATCTAATCCTAATTTAGCAAATGCTTCATTATGCATAGTTGGTGATTTTGAGTGACGGATTGGAGTCGCAATCAATCCAATTAATTCTGTATGTCCTGTAATTCTTTCTGCCATATTCTTATCCTCCTGTTATATTTTTATAAGAAATCTCTTTTCTTTAAAGCATTCAATACATTTCTACCTTCGGCAACACCATCAATGATTCTTCTTGCACGAACGCTGTCACCGATATTCATAATTTCTACTTCATCAGAATTAAACGCTTCTTTTAATTCATTTAAAACCGGTGCATAAGCACGCATACCCAAACAAACAAAGCCATAGTCGAAATCTAAATTTTCTAAAGCATCATTACGTTTTACCACAAAGTGATCCTTATGAACTTCCATCAATGCAGTAGATGTCATTACATCAACATTGTGTTTTTCCAGCATATCATAAGTACCAATTTTTGTTACTGTATCTAAGTCTTTTCCAACCACTTGAAGCATTTCTACAATACGTACATCTGCGCCGCGTTTTGCGAAGAATTCTACTACATCAAGTCCAACAGCTCCTCCGCCTACAACACAAACTTTTTTGCCATTCATATCTTCTGGATAGCTGCTGATATTAGAAATCATTCCTAGGATACCTGTAACTTTGCTGCCTTTTGCATCCATATTCTCTTTTAATCCCTGAATTGGCGGCAATAATGGAGTTGATCCTGTCGCATTAATAATAAAGTCAGGTTTTAACATCTTCACAAATGGAACAGTTGCTTCTGTATTTGTAAAGACAATCAGATTACGTAAACGATTTGCACGCTGAATCAAATAATCTGGGAAATCACGTAAACGTTTTTTATCAGGGATTTTAGAAATTTCATATCCTAAACCACCTAAATGATCTTGTTTTTCAATTAGGAATGTCGTACATCCTACTTCAGCTGCTGTACAAGCTGCTTCAAGACCAGCAGTTCCTCCACCGATAACAACAACATTGCATGGTTTCTTCACTTTCCATTCTTTATATGATTCAGCTTCATTAACACTTGGGTTTACTGTACAGCGAATTGGTCTGTTTAATCCAATACGATGTCCTGAACATCCAATATTACATGAAATACATTTACGGATAGTATCTTCTTTACCATAATGAACTTTATTTACCCAGTTTGGATCTGCAATCATCTGACGACCCATGCCAATCAGATCCGCATCACCTTTTTCTAAGATTTCTTCCGCAACCTTAGGATCACGGATATTTCCTGTTGTGATAACCGGTTTATTAAATTTTTCTTTTACAGCTTTTGCCATATAAGAACGCCAACCATCAGGCAGATAATTTGCATCAATCTGATAATGAATAGAATCAGATAATCCACAGGATACATCGATAATATCTGCTTCTTCCTGGAAGTATTCAAGCAATTTCAATGAATCTTCTAAGGTATTTCCTCCTTTTAAGAATTCATCTGCACTAATACGTACAATAATTGGGAACATTGGTCCTACTTCTTTACGAACAGCTTCCATTACCATTTTCGCAAAACGAGCACGGTTTTCATAGCTTCCACCGAATTCATCAGTACGATCATTTGTCAGAGGAGAAAGAAACTGATTGATCAAATAAGAATGACCAGCATGAATTTCTACCGCATCAAACCCAATAATCATAGCACGTTTTGCAGCTTTTGCATAACAATCCACAATACGTAAAATTTCGTCTTTTTCTAGTGCACGAGGAGCAGCACCACCTTTTTTATTAGGTAATGTACTAGCGCTTACCGGCTGAACGCCTGTTCTTTCTTTCATTGCACTTGCACCTGCATGATTCAACTGAATCGCAATTCTTGTGTCATGCTTATGTACAGTTTCCACTAGCTTATATAATCTAGGGATATAGTTATCATGGTCAATACGCAGCTGTGTCGTACCATTAGAACCTAATGGGTAATCAACACAGGCATTTTCAACGATAATTAGACCAGTACCGCCCATTGCACGTTGTTCATAATAATCAATGTGCAGAAAACTCATTTCACCATTCTGCTCACCGAAATTTGTACCCATTGGAGTCATCACGATACGATTAGGAATCGTCATGTGTTTAACTGTCAATGGTTCAAAAATTGAACTATATTTACTCATGTTAGCCTCCTATAGTTGTGAATGTTATCTTATTCACAAATTCAACAAAGACATTATATATATTAATTTTTATACAAACAATGCATATTTTTTAAAATATTTATAGATTTTTTCTATAAATCAGGTATACTATTTACGTAATATGGAGGTTATTATGAATTTAAATCATTTATATTATTTTCGCATTCTCGCAAAAACAGAACACTATACACATGCCGCAAGTCAATTAAATATCTCTCAGCCTTCTCTTTCACATGCTATTTCAAGTCTAGAAAAGGATTTAGGCTGCTACCTATTTGAAAAACAAGGAAGAAACATCAAACTTACTAAGCAAGGCAAAATCTTTTATGATTATATTGAAAGAGGTCTACATGAAATTGATCTAGGAGAACGAAGACTTCGTTATCTAACATCGCAGGAATCAGGAGTCATTGATTTAGCCTTTATTTATACATTAGGAAGCCATTACGTCCCTAATCTGCTTCAAAACTTTTTATCTATTCATGAAAACCAAAAAATCAAATTTTCACTGAAACAAGGAAATACAACTGAAATCATCCAAGGACTAAAAAATGAACGATATGATGTTGCTTTCTGTTCCTATGCTGATCAGCATCCTGATATAAACTTTCTTCCAATTGCACAGGAAGATGTTGTATTAATCGTATCAAAATCTCACCCCTTAGCCCTTTATGATGATATTGATATTTCACAATTAAAAAATGAGCCATTTGTATACTATGATTCAGAAAGCGGTATTCGCCCTCTCTTAGATTCTTTATTTAAAGAAAAACAGATAGAGCCAAATATTGTATGTGAAGTTGAAGAAGACAGTGCCGTTATCGGTTTAGTTGCTATCAATTATGGGATTGCCTTAGTGCCGGATATTGCCTTAATAAAACAGTTCCCCGTAAAAAAATTAAAAATTAAAAATCCTACTCATAAACGTTATATCTATCTTGCGACCATGAAAAATCGCTATATGACACCTGCTGTACATAAATTCTGTGACTACATCATACATCACACAACAATTAAAAACCCACATATAAACTTATAATTAATGTGATTTTCACAATTTTCAATATTTTTCATAAAACATGAAAATTCACTTGCATTTTTCTTTTATGTGTTGTATTCTATTATCAATAGGAGTGATATATATGAAATCTATCCATACAGCTTATTATTTTTACTTTAGATAGCCCTGAAACAAACCATGTTCATTAAATATCATGGTTATTTTCTATGTTTCAGGGCATAAAAAAAGCATCGAACGATTCAGTTGATGCTTTTTTTGTTCCCTGTATGGAACAAATACTTCTAGAAATGAAAAGAGAGGATGGAAAATATGAAGAAATACGGATTAATTGGAAACAAATTAGGACATAGTTTCTCAAAAGAGATTCATGAAAGGATTGCGGATTACACTTATGATTTAATCCCCTTAGATAAAGAGGAATTTAAAACATTCATGGAGAAAAAAGAATTCAGTGCCATTAATGTCACAATCCCATACAAAAAGGATGTAATCCCTTATCTAGATGAATTAGATGAACCCGCAAAAGCTATTGGTGCTGTCAATACAATTGTGAATACAAATGGAAAACTGAAAGGGTATAATACAGATTTCACTGGGTTCTTATATATGGTAAAGAAACATAACGTTCATATGAAAGGAAAAAAAGTTCTTGTTATTGGGAATGGTGGCGCAAGTGCCGCAATTCAGGCTGTATGTAAGCATGAAGAAGCAGGTAATATTGTTGTTGTGGACATTGTCAGCGGAAATGGCGCAATCAGCTATGATGAAATGTTTTCACATCATTTAGATGCTGAAATCATTGTCAATACCTCCCCTATTGGTATGTATCCAAGAATTGGAAATGCCCCTATTGATATTTCCATGTTTCATAAATGCGAAGCAGTATTAGACGTTATTTACAACCCAATCTTAACTAGGCTTTGCTTTGAAGCACAGGAAATGGATATCAAGCGTGTCAATGGATTAGAGATGCTGATTGGGCAAGCTAAACAATCAGTAGAATTTTTCCTAGATAAAAAAATAGATGATCAGATCATTGATGACATATACAAAGATATGCTGAAGGAAAGATGTAATATCGTTTTAATCGGTATGCCTTCTGCAGGAAAAACAACAATAGGAAAATTATTAGAAGAGCGCATGAATAAAGAATTCATTGATTTAGATGATGTTATCATTCAGAAAGCTGGCAAAAGCATCCCTGATATTTTCAAAGAAAGCGGAGAAGCAGGATTTCGTGCTATTGAAACAGAAGCAGCTATTGAAGTCAGTAAGCTAAACAATAAAATTATTGCAACAGGCGGTGGAACCATTAAACATAAGGTCAACATGGATTATCTTCGATTAAATGGAATTACTATCTTCATTGATCGTGATGTAGATAAATTAGTAAGTTCTGATCCTAATCGTCCTTTATCCAGCAGTAAAGAAGCACTTCATAAAATGCATCAGGAACGCCTGCCTTTATACCAGAAATACGCAGCATATGTAGCAGTAAATAACAGTGATATCGGCTCTACTGTTAAAGAAATTGAAGAAGTCTATCAAAGCATATTAATAGATGCCGTTTCTGATTAAGTGAAAGGAAGATAAAAAATGATTATTACATTAAAAAAACATGCGCCTAAAGATGAGGTTGATAAGTTAATTAAAAACTTTGAATCCAAAGGTTTGTCAGTAACTTTAATACAAGGAGATAATTATAATGTCTTTGGTTTAGTTGGTGATACTTCAAAAATTGATGAGCGTTTAATCAAGGCACATCCTTTTGTAGAAAATGTAAATCGCATTGCCGCTCCATATAAAAAAGCAAACCGTTTATTCCATCCTTCCGATACAATCATCGATGTAAATGGCATTAAAATCGGAGGTAATGAAAAAATCATCATCATCGGTGGTCCTTGTTCTGTAGAAAGTGAAGAACAGATTTTAAAGATTGCGAAAGAAGTAAAAGAAGCTGGAGGAGATATGATTCGTGGCGGAGCATATAAACCACGTACAAGTCCATATGCCTTTCAAGGAATGGGTACCAAAGGTATTGAATGTCTTGTAAAAGCTAGAGAAACTTATCATATGCCAATTGTTACAGAATTAATGAGCGCTGATAAACTAGATGAATTTGTCGAAAACGTTGATATTATTCAGATTGGCGCTCGAAACATGCAGAACTTTGATTTATTAAAAGCTGTTGGTCGTATTCATAAACCAATACTATTAAAACGTGGTCTAGCGAACACAATCGAAGAATGGATCATGGCTGCCGAATATATCATGTCAGAAGGTAATGATCAAGTAATTTTCTGCGAACGAGGGATAAGAACATTTGAAACATATACAAGAAACACTTTGGATTTAAGTGTTATTCCTATCATCAAAGAAAAAACACATTTACCAATCATTATTGATCCAAGTCATGCAACTGGTGATTGGAAACTTGTGGAATCTGCATCTTTAGCCGCAATTGCCGCAGGTGCCGATGGGTTAATCATTGAAGTTCATCATGATCCAGAAAATGCATGGAGTGATGGTGCACAATCACTAAAACCAGAAAAATTTAAAGAAGTCATCCGCAAAGGAAAAGCTATTGCAAATGTCATTGGAAGAAGTTTATAATCAAAAAAAGCTATAACGTTCAATTGAATTGTTATAGCTTTTTCTCTTATTCAAATGTAAAAGTAAGCATTAGATACTTTTCATTCTCATCCATTTTTACCTTATCAAATCTAGTAAAATCTGATACTCTGGCATTCTTTACTTCATCGCCATCATATTCACGATAAGCAATAACCGGAATCTCTTTTCCTTTCTCGATTTCTTGTTCATTCAATATTTCTATATCATAAACATTAGAATAGTCATTTTCTGATTGATTTTCTCTTCGCGTCCCCCTGCTCTCCGCTTTATCTCTACTATAAATTGATATTTTAAAAGATGATAAATCAAATCCTACCGCAACCAAGACTATATTGTTTTCCAACTCAAAATCGTCTTCTCTTATCTGATTCCAACCATTATTTTCAAATATATATAACCTATAATTTAAGGAATGAAATTCTTCATGCCACATTGCATCAAACGCAACTGGCTGTTCATACATTGACAAAGCATCAAATAAAAATGTTTCTCTTTGTGTTAAGTCCGCTTTAGAAATAATAGATTTAGTAATTCCACTTTGTGTTTCTGAGTTCTGAGTTTCGCTTACCTCTACAACATCACTTGGAACTCTTTCATCACAGCCATATAAGAAACACAATGTAAAAATAATCAAAAATATTTTACAAGTGTTATTTTTCATATAGCTCACTTCCTCTTTTCTTATTCAAACGTAAAGGTAAGCATTACATAATTTTCGTTTTCCGCCATAACGACTTGATCTGGATTAGTAAAATCAGAAAAATCTGCTTTTTTAGATTCTTCATTTCCAATCTCACGATAAGCAATAACAGGAATTTCTTTTCCCTTCTCAATTTCATGTTTTTGTAAAATTGCTTGATCCCCTGAAAAATTACCTAAAGACTTAATAGTTGTTTCTCCATTTTTTTCATATCTTGAATCGCCATTTCCTATGGAGATATTTAGTTCTGTCAAGTTCGTTCCAACCACAATCCATGCCATTTTGCCTTCTAATTCATAACTTCCTTTTGTGACCTCATGCCAATCATGATTTTCATAGTTATATATTTTATATGTAAGTGAATGAAAATCCTGATTCCACATTGCATCAAATGCTACAGGATCTTCATTACCTACTAATGACTGTAAATAAAACGATTCCCTTTGTGTTAAATCCGCTTTAGAGATGATAGACTCAGTAATTTCACTTTTTGTTTCTGAGTTCTTATTTTCGCTTACCTCTGCAACATCACTTGGAACTCTTTCATCACAACCATATAAGAAACACAATGCAAAAATAACCAATAATATTTTACAGATTTTATGCTTCATATAAACCACTCCCTCTTTCCTTCAAACATAACTATCTTTCATATATATTATACAAGTATATTTGTAAAAATATAGGCTATTAATAATCTAAATATTTGTTATAATTATAGTGTTAATGAGGTTAATAAATATACATAAAGAAAGTAGGAGATAGTCATTAAACTACCTCCCCTTATCAAACCGCATGTGCC
>OLQY01001472.1_pt1 | contig 19596 bp, 22 predicted proteins | sample 1672851 | NCBI WGS metagenome assembly OLQY01 (sample SAMEA3136730, study PRJEB25190) | human gut metagenome | reverse complement strand
GCCAATGAGGAGAAATATAAGAAGATGGTGCTAGACGGTTTAACAGACATCGCAAACGGCAAAATAACCGGGCGCGGCTTGCTTAACAAAATTGGAAGCGAGTGTGTATCTGATATCCGTAACGCTGCTATTGACTTAAAGAACCCACCAAACGCACCGCTCACGATTGCCAACAAAGGCTCAGAAAACCCACTAGTTGACACTGGTGAGTTGGAACGTAAAGTCACCTACAAAATTATTAAGGCGTAAGGAGGACAAGCTATGGCGTTTTTTATGGACGTTAGCGACATGATCGATGATTTTGGCGTCGACATTAAAGTTTGGAAGCCAGACGATCAAGTCAGTCAAGCTTATCCAGGCGCACAAACAACAGAAATGGACTTGTCAGAAGAAACCGCAGAGCCACGACATGAACCAGTATTGCCACTTAGTGCTAATTCGGCACTAGGCAGGTCAATTATTGCTGGCGGTGGCCAACTGCGGGGCAAGCTTGTCTGGTATTCAACTAGTCACTACGAGACCGGCACAATCGTATATGTTCCGTCGCAATTCGGCTACTACAAAGTAACCGACTATGGCGTATATGAACCGTATGCGCATTTCTATGAATATCTGCTCCAAGGAGACGATGCAAATGGAATTAATGAATAATACTCGACGACCGAGACTGCAAGGCAGTTACTTGGTCGTTTTTGTTTTGTCCAAAATTGTCACTCAGCTCTTTGGTGAAAAGTGCGGCTTTGTGCCTCAATCCAATGGCGGTAAGCGTCCGCCATATCCTTACGTAACTTTTAACCATGTTTATGGCCGGGAGTACACAACTAGCGACAATCGCTCAGATCAGTACATGAATCAATTTCAAATTGATTACCACGACCCCGACGAAAACATAGCAGAACAAAACGCCAGCGACTTGCTCGATGCACTACTTAATGACAAATGTTTCCGGCGGTGGTTCGGGCAAGTCAATGTGGTGCCAACGCGCTTACAAGGGAGCCAGTCACATGTACAAAACCACACCGTCTTAGCTGGTATCAACTACGACAATGCTTTTGGTTTTTACCTGGATTTTCAAATAAGTCACGCTGACACCATTTACAAGGTCGAAGATCTGGACTTCAAGTATGAGCTTCCAATTATCGAAAGTATTCATGCTATAGGCTCAGCCGACCGCGAGAATTTAAACATTAATCAAAAGAAGGAGGAATACAATGGCAATTCCAATGGCTAATGGTCAAGTAATCGGTGCTTTTGACAAGGTCTCAGATGTTAACGTCATCATGACCATCGTTCATCCACAACCGGTTATTGGCCTTGGTAACATGGTGATCCTTAACAAGGTAACTGAAAGAGCAAGCCTTGAAGGAGCTAAGCCAGAACCAATTATTAGTGGATTTACCTTAGATCCAGCCGCCGTTACTGGTAAGGCTGGTGATGTTGTCACTGTGCAAGTTAAGGATATTGCACCAAAGGGCGCAAATAGCGACCTTGATGTTACTTCAAGTGATCCAAAGATTGCGACAGTGGCATATAACTCAACCAAGAAGGGCTATGACGTAACCTTGCTCAAGGACGGCGCAGTACTTCTTACCTGGACAGCAGAAAGCGGCGGTATGCAAAAGCAACAAGCTGTTACCGTTGGTGACACTGCAAAGGCATTAACCCCAGCAGCAGATGTTCCAGGCAAGGAAATCGAACCAAGCAAGGACAGAACATTCTCAAACGAATTAAGCAATACCGACCGCATGAACGGTTTACTTGCTCGTAAGGTTGATACCACTACCGGTGCTTTATACCGCGAATACAGAAACCTTGATGCAGTTGAAAACGACTATGGTCGTGACACTCTTGTTTACAAGAAGGCTACTGCCTACTTCGCACAAGACTATCACTCCGATAGAGTAGCAGTAATTGACTATGTTGACGGTCAACTTATGCCGACTTTGAAGAGCTTCTTGAGTTTCAAATGGACATTTGCAATCTTCTCAGACAACTCAATCAACGATGAAACGGTCTTGGCTTCTAACATTTTTGAGGCTAATGCTGACCACTTTCTCGTGCTTCAATCAGACGATTTAAGCGATTTCAATAACTGCTACGGTCAAAATTACACAATCGCTTTAAAGCACGATGTAAAGGAAGCTATGGACGCCGCTTTCGTTGGTGCGATTGCTACCCGTCCAGTTGGCTCAACCACCTGGAAGTTCAAAGTGCTTAAGGGCATTACACCAGAAGCTGTTACTACTCAAGAACGCAGTGGCATTGATAGCGTCAAGGCTATTGCTTACATCTACTCGGACGGTAGAGAAGAAACAAGTGAAGGCTGGACCTTATCTGGTGAATACATTGACTTGCTTCATGGCGTTATCTGGGTCAACCAAGCAGTTACTAAGAACTTAGTGGACTTGTTACACAACAATGACAAGTTAGGCTACGACCACAACGGTATTGCTATGGTTAATAGCGCTATTTCTGACGCATTATTAGACGCATACAACCGTAAGATCATTGCTGAAATTGGTGAAACCGGCAAAGGCGACTACTCAGTAACCACCACACCAGTTGAACAACAATCTAAGCAAGACTTGAGTGATCGTCACTATGGTGGTGCAAGCTTCACTTACCACGCAAGCAATGCAATTCATACCATTACTGTTCATGGTGTTGTACGTAGCGACACCATTCTTTCTTAATGCGGAGGTGAGTAGATAATGCCTAAAAATTTAAACGATGCTTCAAATGGTTACATGGGTGCTTGGAATGCTGCTCACGTCATTCTGACTATTAACGGACATGTTATCCAAGGTTTTGGCCAAGACGACATGGTTAATATCTCATACACAGAAGACCGTCAAAGCTTCAAGCAAGACCCACAAGGATCATTTACTAAGAACGTAAACAACAAGACCGGTGCGACCGTTACTGTCAACCTTGACCAAATGTCACCTTGTCGTCTTCAACTCGCAGAGTTACTCGACAACTTAGACAACTTTACTCTTGACTATCGTGACGATGCGGAACACTACGCTACTCAATATGCGTTTGTAAACAAGGATCCAGATTACCAAGCAGGTAACACTTCTGGTAACCGTGCATGGACTATTACTTGTTTAGGTCTTAACCACGATACTGTTGCCGGCAACGGCGAATATTAATTTCGCCGGTTTCGGCAAGGCTTTCATGCAATTAACAAATTTTAAAGGAGAACTTAATTATGACTAACGACGAAAACGTAAAAAACATTAATGAAACTAACGAAGACGTAAATCAAGAAACCAGTGCCGATGCAGTAGATGCAAAGGAAACTGAATCAACTGATATGCCTAACTTAGACCCACACGAAAGTGCTGACGTCTTAAAACTTAACAACTGGCTTGAAGAATTGGCTGACAAGTCAAGCGTAAAGAGCCAAGTATTCTGCTATAAGACCATTCTTGTAAATCAAGGCAAGCCAAGCATGTGGGGTATGAGATTACACTTCCCTGGTACTTTTGAAGCTAGTCAAATTGAAACCGACGCAATGGATGCCAACGGAAACATGAACTTTAAGAAGTTAATGCAAAACTGCATTAGAGCAGGCGTTATCATCGCTCCAAAAATTACAGACCTTGAAAAGTTTGCCAATACGCATGAAGGCTTTGGTGAAGCTGTAACTCAAGTCCTTAACTTTCTTAACGACGGGACTAACGGCAAGCTCAGATAGAGAACTCAAATTTAATCCAAAGATCCGTGAAAAGATGGACCGGCTGGAAGTTCCAGTACGGTTAATCATGCACGGTATACCTGAAAGCTGGGTAAATCAGATGACCGCGACTGATATGCAGATCATGCTAGAAATTATCAAGCGCGATCAAATAGCATTTGCGGATAAAGCAGGTGCTTACGCAGTCAACAAAGGCATCGCTGCATCATTCGATAAAGATAACAAGTAAGCCATGAGGGCTTTTTTATTTTGCTCAAATTAGGGCTAGAAAGGATATAGCATGGCAGAACACGAAGGCTGGTATGTGCAAGCCAAGGTAGATATTTCCGGCTTGCTCCAAGCTAACAAAGCCACCACAGCACTGGTAGCAAACTTGAAGAAGGTTGATAGCGGTCTTAGTGGTATCAAACCCAATGAAAGCTTAGCGAAAAGCGTTAAGGCGGCGGATATTGCAACTGCCAGCTATATCGAAAGGCTAAAAAGTGCCGGCAGAAATTATGATGCTGACAAACAACAAGCCAAGCTCTATGAAGAACAGATTGATAGGCTGACCAACCGGCAAAAGGGATTGACAAGGGAACTTGAAAACATTGCTGAAAAGTCTGGCAAAACCTCCGACGCGTACCAAATTCAAAAAGCACGTATCAACCAGACGGCTACAGCAATTAATAACTTCAAGAAAGACTTGCAAGACACACAACGCGACATGGACCGCGTTAAGCCTACTGTGTTCAACAAGTTAACCAGTGGCGCAAATAGGGCTGTCAGAGCTGGCGACAAGATGAAAGAAACCTTGCACGATGGCTGGGACAGAATCAAAGGCGGAGCGATCGCGGCTGGTGCCGGCGTAACTGCATTTACCGGTGCAGCTGTTAAAGGTGCAAAGGAAGCCGGAACACTCCAACAGAGATACCGTGAAATTAACAACTTGGCTGTCCTTGGTGGTGAAAAGCAACGTGAAGTAACACGTTCAATCGCTAGAATGCAAGAACAAGGTCGCAATATTTCCATTCGCTATGGTAAATCACAGCAAGAAATCGCGGCTGGATATGAAGATCTGGTAAAACGAGGCTACACAACTAAGCAGGCATTGGGAGCATTGAAGACAGAAGTACAGGCTTCTGTAGCTTCCGGTGACAAGTTTAGCGACGTAACTACGGTATCAAGCCAAGTTCTGGATGCGTTTGGAATGCGTGCCAACTCTACCGCTAAGATGCTGAAAAACACCAAGCGGGTAGTTAACGAGTTGGCTTACTCAGCCGACGCCACATCAACCGGTTTTAGCGACATCGGTGTTGCTATGTCTTACGTTGGATCAACTGCAAAGGCTAACCACGTTAGCTTAGCTCAGACGGCTAGTGCGTTAGGTGTCTTATCTAACAACGGTCTGGAAGCCGACAAGGCTGGTACTGCTTTACGTGGTACGATCAACGGACTTACTAACCAGATTAACAACATCGGCAAAAAGAACTCGATATTCGACAAGCTGGGTATTAAGAAGCCCGAAATGGTGGATGCTCACGGCAACTTAAAGAGCTTATCTCATGATATGGCGGTACTTTACCAACATATTCAAGCTCACAGTAGCGGCGGCTCACAACAAAACGGATTCTTTAAGAGTATTTTCGGTACTACCGGTATGAACGGGGCAATGATCCTCGCTAAAGACTCCAAAGAAGTCCAAAACTTGACCGATAGAACCGCAAAAGCTGGTCGAACTGGTAGTTATGTTGCTCAGTTAGCCGCTAAAAACATGGGCACCGCACAAGGCGCCACGGCTAGTGCTAAGCAAGCCATGAATGCCTTTACGATCACGATTGGTAAAGCGGTTCTTCCAGCTCTTAACGAAGCCAGCAACGCGCTTGCTAAGTTCTTATTAAGCAAGGACGGCAAGCAGTTCCAAAAGGACGTTGGTGGCGCGATCGGTCATGTAGCAAATCAATTAGTCGCTTTCATCAAGTGGGGCAGTACCCACAAGGGTGAATTGAAAGCTATTGGTGGTGCTATCCTTGCAGGATATTCAGTAACCAAAGGGCTTGAATTTGTTGCTTTCCTTGGAAAAGTCAAGGGTGCAATCGATGAATTAAAGGGATCTGCTACGGTTCTTAACGGAATTAGTACTGCAACGCAGGGCTTAAGTACTGCTAAAAATGTGGGCTTCAAGATACCTGGTGCAGGGCTTTTAAGCAAATTGTCGCTTAAAAAGGGGCCAGCAACTGTAGTATCTGCAGGGTCCACAGTAAAAAGCCCAGGTGTTATCAGAAGAACCTTAGCAAACGCTAAAGCAACTGTTAAGGACATTCCTTACATGTTGCCAGGTTCTGAAAAGATAGCAAAAGTAGTTAGACCAGTCTTTCATCCAATTCAAGCCGTTAAAGCCACTAGAGTTGGTCGAGGGCTAACTTCTGTTGGTGAAAGAGTGTCTTCTACCAAGGTAGGTAGCAGGGTTCTAGGGCTCGCAAAAGGTGTTGGAACCGGTATGAATGTCATGGCAGGAGTTGGGGTAGCTGCCTCATCTGGCTATGATATTTATTCTGCTTTAAAGACTAAAAATAAGAAGTCCAGATTTACCAAGCTAGGCAAAGGCATTGGTGGTGCGATCGGTGGGGGTATCGGTCTCTACTTTGGTAGTCCTTTTGGCGCCACTATCGGTACAATGCTTGGCAAGATAGCCGGTGGCTGGGCTGGACGTATGGTTTCTGGATTTAGAAAATCTAAGTTCGGTAAAGCAATCAAAAAGACTTTTAGTCAAACCTGGTATTCGGTAAAACTAACAGCCAAAGGTGCATTTAAGAGCGTAAGCAAAGACCTTAGAGGGCTTACTAAGTCCTTTGGTTTCAACTTCAAGAAGATGGATAAGTCAACCAAGCCACTTCAAAACTTCTTTAAGGCTGGATTTGTAGCAGTTGTAAGAACCGGTATAAAACTAGTCGGTTCTACGTTAAAACGTGGAATCAAAGTTGTTGTGGGCTTATTCCACTCACTTACTTCCGCTGTTAAATTTGTCGCTCACGTAGTCAGAGGAACATTTGAAGTTGTAAATGATTTGATCCACGGCAAATGGGCAAAAGCTTGGAAAGACTTTAAAAAATTCGGTACAGCAGCAATTAACGACTTCAAAGGTGTATTGTCCGGTCTATGGAAAGCTGTTAAAAACACATTTGGCTGGATTGGGGACACTGCAAAGAACGTATGGAACTTTGTTAGTGGTAAGAGCTGGAAAGTCGGCTCACAAAAGAGTTCGCCTAACGTTAAAAATGCAAATGCTGCAGTCGCTAGAATGCGCAATGGCTCCGCTAGAACTTACCACGCACCTAAATCAACTGCTTCAACTAGAAACGTAGCAGCTAATAACTACGCTATCAGTCACTTAAAGACACACGCCAGCGGTGGTCTTATTAATACCACTCATAGCGCTCTTGTTGGTGAAGCAGGACCGGAATTGGTTTACAAGAGCGGTTCAACCGCTAGATTACTAGGCACTCACGGTCCTCAAATTACAAAGGTTCGCGCTGGTGAGCACATTCTTAACGCACGCGATACCGCAAAGGTTATGTCCGGCGGGCTAGGTAACGGAACAGTTCTCAAGGGCTATGCAAGCGGTACAACCGGTTTAGCTAAGACTTCCAAGAACGTTGTCAAAGACTACAAGTCTATGGCAAATAGCTCTTCGAAGACTTTGAACAAGTTAGTCAAAACTAACAAATCTAGTTGGTCAAAGATTAGTAAAAATGCTGGATCATCAACCACTTCGATGGTCCACAAAAACTATTCAAACTGGTCAAAAATTTCTAGCCAAACTCAAAAGCTGACAAATCAAACACGCAAACATGCTTTATCTAGCTACTCAGAAATGCGCTCCGGTGTTTCTAAGCAAATGGATAACATGCACGAGAGCGTGGCCAAGTCAGCAAATAGCACCGCAAAGGGATTTGGCAAAGCAATGGCCAAGTCCGTTGATTATGCTAAGTCCGCAATGTCCGGCACCATTGGAGAAATGAACAAAGGTATCCGTGGCATTGATAAGGTTCTTAGTCAATTCGGCGGAAATGGCGAAGTAATTAAGCCAGCCCACTTTGCAACTGGTACCGACCGTGACGGTCGATTAACTAAGAGCACTCTCGCAGTGGTCAACGACGCTACTAGTGGGCCAAGACAAGAAGCCCTTGTGTCACCAGACAATCGTCTTTACTTGCCACGCGGTGAAAACGTTAAGCTTATGCTTCCGCGCGGTTGGGGCGTCTTAAATGGCACTCAAACACAGCAGGTAGCCAAAAAAGCAGGCGTACAGCACTTTGCAAAGGGTAGTGGCGTAAGCCATAGCCAATTAAGAAAGATTGCTGACCGGGCTTCTGCTAAACCAGAAGAATGGTTTAAGAATACCTACACTAGTCAGATCAAAACAAAGGATCCAGCATTTCAAACTGGTACGACCAACTTGGGCAAGAACTCCTCAAACCACTACGGTGGTCCTTGGTCTGCTGCTCTTTGGAATGTCATCGAGGACAAGATCGGCGGTGCGTTTGGTAAGGGCGGAACGCGTGAAGCATTCCTTCACTACGCAGAAGAAACTTTCCACGGTGTGCCGTACAGAATGGGCGCTATGTCTAAGCGCTTGAGTGACTGTTCTGGTATGGTTGCACAAGCCCTTGAACACTTCGGCATCAACATTGGACGTACTACCGTCGCAATGCAAAACTCCAGCGGTGTTCAATACCTTGGTAAATCCTTATCTAAGACACTTCCAGGCGACCTTGTCATATTCGGGCACGGTACCGGTGCCGCAGGGCACGTGGGGATCATTAAGAACCCACGCACCGGCTCGATGTTTAACGAAACTCCTCCATATGCTCGTGTAACTGACATCGCCAGCGATAAGAGCATGGGATACGGCTACTACCGTGTTCGTGGACTACACAACGCAAAACCAACAAAGCAAACTGCAAAACCAAGCAAGTCATTAACTCAATTAGTTAAACGCGAACTTGGTGCGTCTGCATTGCGTTGGATTGGTAACAACTTAGCCGAATCCGATGGTGGTGGCTTGATGGCTGGTAAGGCTACCGGCGACCACGCGCATTGGATGAAGCAAGCCCACATTCCAGAACGTGACTGGTCAGCTATTAACTACATTGTTTCCGCTGAATCCGGTTGGAATCCTCATGCCGTTAACCCTTCAAGTGGTACGTATGGTTTAGGACAAATGCAAGGCTACAACTTGCACTATTACACCAAGCACGGTGCTAAGAGCAACCCTATCGCTCAGTTAATGGGGATTATGGACTATATCCATGAAAGATATGGCTCAGTTGCTCACGCCGTTGCATTTAGAAAGGCTCATAACTGGTATGCCAAGGGCGGTCGTCACATTACTGCTCCGTTTATTGCTGGCGAACGTGGTCCGGAATTAATCTCTCCAGATGGTCCGGTTAGAGTTGATACTCACGAGCAAACTAAGCGCAAAGTCAGAGACTTAGCCGATAGCTTCAAGCCACGCAGAGTTACAACGACTACACGCGCAGGACGGCAACCAATAACCATCAATATTAACTTTAACGGTAATATCGGTGGCTCTGATAGCGACATGCGTCGCATGACTAACGTGGCACGTCGTGAGGTCGCTAGAGCCTTTGAAGATCTATTAGATCACGGTGAAGGTTCAGATGAATCAATTTACTAGAAAGGAGGATAAGTAATGCCAAAAAAGAAACCGGTTAAGTATCCAAAAGGCACCGCTTACGAAAAACATAAAACGGATGCTGACTACTGGAAAGCTAAGAAAGATAAAGACCACCATCTTTATATCAAAGCAATGTCTAATGCTTATCAAGACTATCAAAATGCCGTAACTTTTGATAAAAAGCATAAAGATAAATGGCTCGAGAAAAGCAATAAGTGGAAGAAGATTGGCGATGCAGCCGAAAAAGCCGAGAAACGGCACACTAAGGCTTACAACAAAGCCCAAAGTTACATTCAAAAGGCTGAAAAAGATAAGGAATACAAGGCTAATAAAGCTACCGTAGCTAATGCCATTGCCGACCACAAAAAAGGCGGCTGGAAAAATGAAGGTAACGCCGCGATTTACAGAACCGATGGTCACTCGACAAATGTCATTTATATTTCACCAAGTGACGCGGAAGAAGAAAGTCGTGACGCAGAAGCTACCAGTTGGCCAGTCGATGAGGATGCACCACGTTCTAACTATGTTAGAAATACCAGTGATACTCGAACCATTGGTGGAATTATTACCGGTAATGACAGAGCAGAAGCTAATAAAAAGTATGCTCAGTTAATTTACTGGTACCACCACAACACTGACCTAACGTATGAAGGCGACTTTAAGCAAGATCACTTGTTTATCACTAACATTGGTCAGCAGTTTCACACTTTCCGTGACAACTTGGAAGTAACTCTTACGTTTACCCACGTAAGAGCGGCGGCTGTTACTCGATCCTCAACTGGTAACAATGCCAAGCCTAAAAAATCAAAGTCCTCAAAGACTACTCGCGGTAGCAGAAATAAACGCTACACAGCGATAACGGTCAAAAAAGGACAAACTCTACTTGGTATATCTCGCAAATATGGCAAATCAGTTGCTTGGTTACAAAAAGTAAATAACATTAAAAATCCAAATGAAATCGACGCCGGACAACGGTTATACGTTAAAGAGCGTGTAACGGACAAAAAAGGCGTTAAAAAGACGGTTTACAAGCCAACTAAGAATAATAACCAGAAGATTCGGGTGAGATAGTTGAGAAGATATATTCCAGCGGAAAGCGATACGGACCAACTGCCGGACATCTTTGAGATCCGTCTAGCAGATACGCTCTATACCTTCCGCATTGATTACAACACAGTCATGGATAAGTACACCGTATCTATCTGGGACAGCGACAACAATCTGCTATTGACTCAGCAACCGTTAATTCTTGGCGAACTGGTTGGCTTTGATCTGCCGGATAAGCGCTTGCCTTTGGTTGATATCCGCATCATGGATGAAACCGGGCAAGCCACCGACAGTGGCCAAGGCGATTTTGGCAATACCGTCAAAATGTACCTTGATGTAATTGATCCGAACGGTTCGGAAACTGGCGACCCTACGATTAAACCGCTGGGCTATGATCCAGACGAGCCAACGGATGATTACACAGACGAGGAGGTGTCGAGTTAATGGCAATCATTACCAAGAACCCACATACCTGGTTTGTTGCAACAAATGAAAATGGTGAGACACAAACCGTGTTTAGCGATGAAACGCCGGAACACGACTATCCTTTTGCGTATGAAGCAAATTTTGGTGACTCTTCTGAACCGCAAAGCTCAACGGTAACGCTTTATAACATGAGCGATGAACATAGCTCTTTTTATCAAAAAAAACAGCACGTTGAGCTTTATTTCAACTGGGGGCCTTCGCGTAAAAAGATCGGTGAAGGCTATATAACCAAAATCGATACTAAACAGCACGACGGAGTTACTTATTCACAAGTAATTACTTTTACTGAAGGCGTTAACTACAACAATGTTGCAGCTAGACGGCTTAAGGCTACCAAAGAGAAAAAAGTTCAAGAGTATAAATCAGTTGAAAAGACGGTCAAAGGTCACTGGGCACCAACGCGTCACAGTACCCCCTCCGTTGATACCTACAAACGTGGTCCAAAAAAAGGGCAGAAGCACGTAGTTCACCACTGGGAATATGGCAAAAAGTGGGTAAAAGGGAAGACTACACACCACAGAGTCAAGACCAGACAGGTTACTAAAACTATCCTGGTAAATCGTGTTTTTAAGAAAGGCATGACTTACAAGCAATTAATCGAAGGAATAGCAAAGGCTTCTGGTATCAAGATTGACCGCATTCAACTGGCAAAGAATCCAAAGCTGAAAAAGAGCTTTACGGCAAAAGGGAAGCCACTTACTTTATTAAAGCAAGTGGTAAAGAAAACCGGCTCAAAGCTAATGTATGAACGTGGCAAGCTGGTCATTGTCAACCCTAAGAGTGCTAAACGCTCATGGGTAGTTATCGACGATCAAGACCTAGTTCAACCCCCATCAACTAATGAGCCGGACGCAGATGATAATACTGACAAAATCTATGAAATCACTATTCCCTTAATGCCAGATATAACAACAAACACGGGAATTATTATGAAAAGCAAAGATTTGAAGGGAAAATTCTATGTCAAGGCTGGTCAACATTCCAGCGACGGAACCAACCCACAAACTCAATGCTCACTAGTACCAATGTAAAGAGGTGGTTTTAATGGTTAAACACCCAGAATCAAGTTCACAAGCAGAAGCACTGGGTGCGGCTGCTATCGCGGTTAGACACTTTAAACATGCGATTTTTGCGGAAAGCTCAAACTTCTTTATTGCTAAGGTCGTCAAGTATGACAAGGTCAACCACCTGGCGGACGTGCAACCGTTGGCCAAGCTATCAACCGGTCAAACAGTAGCACAATACCTGGAACTTCCAGTGGTTGAAAGTTGTTATCTGCTTGATGAGATGGTTGATGCCTTAAAGCCGGAATTTGCCAAGGCTGACCAAAACCACACCATACCAGCCCACATTCATACGAATTTTGTGGGAAAGATGCCTAAAAGGCATTTTATGCGTGCCGGTGTTCCGGTCGTTTGTGCGGTTTTAGATCGTGATAATGATAACTGGGGCGGCGGTCGAAGTGTTGAAGCCTTTGAACCTAACTCCTCACGAATGCACGACGCTAACGATGCGGTCGTCATTGGTGTTTTAGGAGGGACGTGGCTAGATGGCTAAGGACTTTAAAGTAACCGACTACGGGGATTTATACGTCGATCCAGATACACATGATTTTGTACTGATTGATGGTATCGAAGAAATCGCGCAAAGAATCAAGGCTACACTCGAAACTTTCCTCGGTGAAATGGATATCATCGACCCGGATCAAGGTATGGATTACACGAATTTCCTAGGTCACAACTATGACAAGGTACTTGCATCACGTGATTTACGTGAGACTATCCAAGCAAAAGTCCCAGAAGTTGACAGCGTTGATGATATCGAATTAAAGGTTGATCCTAGCACGCGACACTTGAATGTGCATTTTAAAGCAATGGCTACACCAACCGAAAGTAGCACGTCACAGCCAGTGGAAGGAGATGTTGATGTTGGACTCTGATACAGAAATGAATGAATACACGAGCCAGTGGGGGTTAACTCCCACTGGCTTTTATGTACCCTCGTTTGATGAATTGCTAAGCCACATCCAGGATCAAATGTTGACATATATTAGTCCAGATTTGGTCATGACTACTAATTCCACGTCCGGTGCAGTTGCTCGAATGCTTGCAATCAGCGAAAAACGCCACTGGGAGCATCAACAATTAACGTATTATTCAACGTTTATTAGTACGGCAAGCGATGCAGCACTTGATTATATCGGCGGTAACTTAGCCTTGAAACGTAAAGTAGACAAGCCGAGTTATGCCACAATTAAAATAACTACACAAGGCGAGTACTTGATGCAAGCCGGTGAAGAGTTCATGACTGACGACGGTTACGAATTTACTTTGCTAAAGGATATTCTCACAACGCAAAACAGTGACGGTTCCTGGACTGGTACCGGCTGGGTACAATGTGAAGACACAGGTCAAGACACCAACGTAGCTGCTAATACTATCACGACAGAAGTAAACCCAGACGACAACGTAATTGCGATCACTAACCCAGAAAAAGCGGCTGGTGGTCAAGATTATGAAATTGACGATATTTACAGAGAACGTCTAAGAATGGAAAATGCGGCACGTCCTGGATCAACTGCAGCCGGTATTAGATCGGCTCTAATTAACTTGGACGGTGTGCGTGAGGTCAACATTGTAGAAAACCCATACGAAGATGCGGACAAGTACGGCAACCCGCCAAACTCAGTTCATATCTATTGTTTAGGTGGTATCAAGGAAGACATTGCGGAAACATTAGTCGATTACATTGCAGCAGAAGCTGAAACGGTCGGAACTCAAGTTATGACTGTTAAAGATGCAACCGACCACCCACGGACAGTTAAGTTTGATTTTGCTACTGATAAACCAATTTACGCAAAAATTACAGTTAACATCGACGATTCTTGGAATGAAGACGACGGTGCCGACTTTATCAAGCAATCAGTAGCCGATTACATCAATTACTTGCAAATGGGCGATCCGCTTTATATTACGCGCTTGTACCCGCCAGTCTATGACATTGAGGGTATCCGCGATGCTGAAATTGAAATAGGCACCGACCCAAAGCAATTAGCTGAAAAGGACATATTACAGAAAGACTTTGAAGCGACTACTTGCGATCCAGACAATATCGAGGTGGTAGTAAATGGCATTTGAAACCGCTGATGAACTAATTTCAATGTTGTCGCACCACTGGTATAAAGAGCCGGACGGTAACCTTTATAAGATGTTGAATATTTACTCCAACGATATGGAGCAAATCAATGATAGCGACCAAAATGTTATCGAGTGGCGTGCAATTCAAAACGCCGAAGGATCTACCCTGGATTTATTTGGTAAGGATATTAAAACAGCTAGACCGACACAGGACGATGAGCCTTATCGGTTTTTAATTTACCTTAAAACTCTTCTTGCAAGGGCGCAGGGCACAATTCCAAGTATTTTCGAAATCACATCTACAGCGTTAGGGACCACACAAGGCATCAAGATCTGGAAGACAAAGAACCCACGTCACGTGGGTATCATGCTCCCGTGGGATTACATCAACGATGACTATATCCAAAGATTTCTGGTCAATAACTTACAGCACATGTTAGCTCTGGGCTACTGGCTTGATGTGATCGTGTTTTATGCATCTACACAAAAGCAGAACTACTTAGGTGTTGTTTCAAATTCATATCAAGAAGACACATACACTACTAATGCTATTTAGAAAGGAGTAAAAAGTGGTAGAAGATTTAAAATTTAATAACACTATCTTAACCAATATTGGTCACCAGATGCTTACTTCAATTTCCAGTGGCAACAAAAAAATAACCTACACTAAAGCAGAAGCATATACCCAAGACGTATCAAGTATATCCAATGAAACGTTGCAGGCACTAACCAGCTTGCAAGGCAAGGAACTATCAGCAAATCTGCTAGTAAGCAATGATAATGGCAATGTTATCACGATTACGGCAAATTTTAGAAACAAAGGTCTAACAAACGATGTGGTTTTTAACTCGATTGGTTGGTTTGCCAAGCTCGACACAGACGATGTGGAACGTGGGATTACGGCTAACCAAGAGTACCTAATAGGCATTACTCCAGCTAATGGCGCACAAACACTACCAGCACCGCCAGCAGATCAAAGTTCAAGTCAAGCAATCAGCCTTAACTTGAACATGACACTTTCAGATGCTTCTAATGTCAATATGACCGTAAGCGATGCGGGGGCAGTTCATTTTAACCAGCTAGACGATCAGCTTGCAAAATATACTACTACTGCTGACCTGACTAAGCTTTTAGCTGGCAAGGCTGATCTTGGATTAAGCTACACGAAGGCAGAAATTGACGCTAAACTGCTAGATTTAACTACCGACACTGACGGCAAGGTAAGCGCTGACCAAGTTCAAGCACTCATCAGTGACAAAGCCAATATATCTGATGTTTATACTAAGAGCCAAATTGACAGCGCTTTATCGACCAGAGATGCACAAATCAATACTAAAGCCAATGCATCTGATGTTTATACTAAGAGCCAAATCGACAGTGATTTCTCCGCACGAGACACTCAAATCAATACTAAAGCCAACACTTCTGACGTATACACTAAGAGCGATGTTGATAGTGCTTTAGCTGCTGACCGTGGTCGTTTAGATAAGCTTGAAGGTACTCAAACATTAGATAGTCCAGACTTTAACAGCATTACTGCTAGTGGCGTTTATTACATCACTAATAACACCCCAGCTAACATAAAAAATAACCCCGCTAGTCAGTGGGGCGTGTTGGTTGTTTCAAGCGGTAATGGGCAAAAAATTTCCCAAGTGTACTATCCCGATGATGGCTCTCCACAATGGTGTCGCTTACTTAATGGAAGCAACTGGCTACCATGGTATCAGTTAAGCACTAAAAAAGATGTCAGCAATGCCGTTAGCCAAGCTAACAAGGCACAGGACACAGCCAACCAAGCTAATACAAAAGCTCAGAATGCTTTAGATAACAAAGCTGATAAGACGACTGTAGAGGAGAATTTAGCTGCTAAGGCTAATGCTAGTGACTTGTCAGCATTACAAAATTCTGCAATGCAAGTAATTGACGGCAATTCTGGCGATGATATTCTCTCTTTCAGAGATGAAAAAATTAGATGTTACAATAACGCCCAAAATGTACAAAATTTACCGGATATGTCTAATAAAACCTGGTTCTATGTTATTACTCACACTAAAAAAGGCTGGGGAAGCGTAACAGTTATTTCGCAAGATAACTGTTACTGGCAAAATGTACTTAACTACTCTAACTGGAGTGGCTGGGTAAAACATGCCACTAATGTAGATATCACCGACTTACAAAATCAGATAAATGCTAATGATAACGGCACAATTACAACAGGGTATGACTGGAACACGGCAACACCTACCAATCAATCAAGAACTCTGCAAAATGCTTGGATAGTTGACCAATCGGCACTTAGAGGCGCTGTTGATCGAATGAACAGCATTGATACCAACGTAAACGGTAGATTGCCTTTAGGCGGTGGCAATATGACGCTACGCTCCACGATTAATTGGAACGGTGGCGAGATTAACGACAAGACCGGAAACCTTGGTGGACTCAACTGGGCTGGTGGTTCTGACTGGGCAAAAATCTACGGAGACCAAGACGACAATGATAACTTAGACCTAGCTATTGATCTGGGTGATGATGGCTCTAACCATGTTTCTTTCAGAAAAAATGGCTCAGAAACATCTGCAATCACGAGTGACGGTCATTTCACTGGAACGGTTGACTGGAGCAACGTTTCGGGTCGCCCTGATGTGGCTACTCATGCGGACGTTAATAATGCAATCGATTCTATCCGCTATGCTCCACAAGAGCGCAGGTCATTAGGTGCTGATGATGATGCTAACAACATTATTGATGATGGTGTTTATCGGATTTCTGGTAATCCTATTAAAAACGGCAATGATCAAATATGGTGTTTCTTGCGTGTTAAGCGCTGGGACTACAACACTATTTATCAAGAGCTAGATTGTGGAACTGCCGGTATTTTTGTTAGAAATATTTCACAGACCAAAAGAAATTATCCTAGCTGGCAAAAAATTGCAACGTCTGATGACATCAGCAACCTGCAAAATCAAATCCAGCAATTAAAAGACAACCAATTTGAAGTCCAAACGTTCACAGACGCTACAGCAGCGGCGAACTGGGAAGCACAGAGACCAGGAAAAAGAATGGCAATAGTAAACAGTTAGAAAAGAGGGTGACAACATGACTGTAGATCATTTAATTTTTAACAAGCTCAAATGGTTCAACGTTGCTGACAATGCTGACAGCGTAAAAGCTAATGGTCGAAGTTTTTATGCGCTGCCTTCAAAGATTAAATTAACTAATGATGGTGTTACTTTTGGGACAATAAATGGCGGCGATCCACCACATCACTTCGACAGTGGTCAAGTTTTCGATGTACTCGGTGCTTACAAAAACACCTATAACGAACAAGGCAAAAAGAGATATATAGTTAGCTACTCGGATTCAAATCTAAATTATATTTCATCAGTTTCCGAAAGCGACTGTACTCCAATCTGGTAACGGATTATAAAAATTGAAAACAACCTAGCTCACGGGGCGTTCCCGTGGGCTTTTTTAATAGAAAGGAGCCAATTATGGCTGACGAAACAAACACACCAGTAGCAGGTACAGAAAATGCTACACAAAACGCAGAAGTTGATACTTCTGTTAAGACACAAGAAGAAAGTTTGAAGAAGAACTTTCCAACTTTGATTGGTTACTTATATATGAGTGACCCAGATAACACAAATCCTTTGTGGCACCACTATGTAATGCCAGTTTTTGATGAAAAGGCATATGAAGAATTGCCATGGCACGTGTACAAGGAACGTCCAAGCGATGACCTCGTTGATCCGCTTTACTCAGTGCAGAAGGGTGGCTGGATTGAAAATGCTCATGATGCTCAAACTCAAATCCTTGCACAAGCGCAAATGAAGATTGATGCACTTGATAAGTCCAAGGAACAACTCGACCAAACTCTTAAGTCAGTACAAGAAAATCAATTAACTGGCACTGCACAAACCTTAGCATTGACTAAGTTACTTAAGGAATTGTCAGAAGGCCAAGCAAACCAAAACCAGTTGCTCGCATCAATGCAGCAATTAATGCTTGCATTAACAGGCAACAAGCAAGCTACATCAACTGAAACAACTGACACTAAGCAAGAAAACGGAGGTAACTAGTATGTCAATTTATGAAATGTTCGTTCAAATGTGGGAACTAGATTTTCAAATGGGTCTTTTTGACAAGGCTTACTTCCAAGGTTTAGTGAAGACCGGTCAACTTAAGGTAGAAGACTACAAGAAAGTTACTGGTGAAGATTATGTTGCAGAAACTACTAACCAACCAGCACAAGTACAACCACAAGCTTAGTTGCTGGAATTTTATTAAAACAGGATTAGTGATCTTTGCATTGGCTCTTTGCTTCATTTGTAATCGTACTTATTTCTGGTATCCGCCAAGCTTGGCACCAGCATGGAACAATATCTGGGTCGATATAGTCGGATTATGTGCAGGGATAATTTTGATCGTTTGCGGTGCATTTGACTTAAACGTTGGTATTTTGGTCAAGACTGGACTGGGAGTAAGCGTTGCCTACTTAACAGTTTTGATTATTGCTGAAAGCTTCCATATTGTCGGAGCTAACTACATGGTGCTAGTTCCGCTTATGGTGCTTGAAGCTTATACGATAACGAACATTATGCAAATAGCGTATGAATATGACCCAAGACAATGAGAAAGGAGCTGATACACTTGAATGGTCTCAAAGACATACTTAGCGTATTAGCCCCTTTTTTATTGGGTCTATTCACAAGCTACTTAAGTGATAGACGATCAAAAAGAAACGATGACCACAGTTTCCTAGTTGATGACTACAAGAGTGTGGTCAACGAGAACAAGGAGTTAAGAAGAGAAAATAAGGAGTTAAGAGAGGAGTTAAATAAAGATGAAACCAAACACTAGAATTTTAGATTACACCACATTAATTCAAGACGGCGTACTAACTCTTGATGATGTGCCACAAGATGTTAAGGGCGCAGTTACCAAGTGGGTGCGCTATTTAAGTGGCGTAGAAGACGACAGCATGGTCAAGGATATCACTGTTGAAAAGCCAGCAGTTGATACCAAGGCACTTGCCACTAGTATTGCAGATCAAACAAAGAAGGTGTTGAACAATGACAGTAGCACAATTAAATAGCTATATTTTTATCATCGCAGTTGCCGTTATTGCGGTTGCCACTGCTGTTTCTGCAGGTTGTGCGGTCTATATTCAAAAGATGAAGCTTGCACATAAGCCAGTACCCCAAGAAGTCATTGACGTTAAAACCAAAGCTGACTGGCTGGTGAGTGAAGCATCAACTTTGCTCGATGCTTCTGGCGTTGAAAAGAAGGAATGGGCTACTAACCAACTGCAACAAACCAATCCAAACTTGAGTGACGCAGAAGCTCGTGGCGCTATCCAAAGTGCCTACGATAAGAAACAGGCTACACAAAGTCAAAGCACAGACAGCACCACCGCTGTCTCACTTGGCACCGTAGATGACGATAATGACAAAGGTTAAGACATACAATGAACTGATCTTTGAATCGTTTAAAAAATCATCAAAAGATCATCAAAAGAAAGGAGCAAAGCATGACAGAAGTAG
>OLQY01001428.1_pt1 | contig 20386 bp, 22 predicted proteins | sample 1672851 | NCBI WGS metagenome assembly OLQY01 (sample SAMEA3136730, study PRJEB25190) | human gut metagenome | reverse complement strand
AAGTGAGCGTCAACTGATGTGAGCAATCTGGTGACAGCTCATGAAATCACTAACATTTCCCTTTCGTTCTTATCCCGAATAGTCGATAACAAATGTTCGGTTTTATAATAAATTTTTTAATAATTTCCCAAAATATTTTATTCAATAACCGTCAATTATTACTTAAAAAAGCGAGAATCGTAGTATTTTCTACTATTCCCGCATCTTATCACTGCACCATGTATACCACCTTACTTTTTCAATAATAAAGAACTGTATCATTTAAAAAACGGAAACAATAGATCACATCTATTATTTCCGCCTCTTTTTTTCAATTTTATATTTTTCTATACCTATATACTGGGATATTAAAACTATCAAAATAGTCACTGAAATCAATGATACCATATCATTCATACCACAAAGCGTACATGCCAATGTAAATACTATTATACCACTTAAAACTTTTATAGTTACCCTTTTGCAATGTACTTTTTCATCTGTATCCAATTCTCTATTTATATTTTCTACAGGTGCAATCTTCCATATCAAAATGGATCCACAAAAAATAATAACCCATGCTATTGGTAATAGAATTGTACATTGTTTACTAATAAGTAACACTAATGTTTGTACAAAAACAGAACATATAAAGCATCTAGTGAAACTATTCAGATGTACCCCACCAGCATACGTCCGTAACAACATAAAACTTCCTGTAAATGCTAAAAATTCTGGAATCATATGCAAATATATCGCTATCCCAAAACAAACCAGAAAACAACTCAACATTTCAATTCCGATTTGAAATCCATATTGATATATCGCATATGATTCCTCGGAAACCACACCGGTCTTAATTACATAATCCGTTAATTTTTCCGATAAACATTTCATATTTACTTTTTCAACTCTTTAAGTGCTTTTGGCATTTTAGGCTGATGATAAATATAAACACAAGCACTATCTGCAGACATCTTTCCAAGTTTCAGAGATACATTTGCCAATACTTTTGCTGGCTGAATTTTTGCATTTTTAGATTTCATAATTTGAAACTCCTTTCATTTGTTCATTTATATTTTAATGCAAAAATTCAGCTTTTCTAACTTTGTGTAAAAATATCGAGTATTCATGTAACTTTTTCCGCTTTCCTTTAACTTCCATACAGTGCTACTCTGACCAGAAAGCATTCTGGTACTGTATCATCTATAAATACTGTTCCCTGATATTTCCTTGCTGCCCTGCGGACGGATGCCAAACCAATCCCATGATTCGCAGTATCCTCCTTCGTTGTCCTTAATTCTCCCTTTATTTTTTTCAGTTTTCCTCCATAACTGTTTTCAACTGCTATCAACAGATTCTTCTTATCATATTTTACTCTAAGTTTTATGTATTTTCGCTTTTCAGCTTTTTCTGCTCCTTCCACCGCATTTTCCAATAGGTTTCCCAATATAAGGCTTATGTCTGCCCCTTTGAAAGGCATTTCCATTGGAATACTTAATTCTGCCTGAAATTCTATCTCTTCTTTTTCTGCTGTCCTTCTCCAATATTCCACCAAAGAATCTATCACGATATTTCCAGTAGTTGCAACTTTGGATGTTTTCAACCTTCCTTCTTCCATTATATCATTGATAAAGTCAATCATCTTCTCACATTCTCTCTGTTCCGCATACGCAAGAAGTAATATAAGGTTATTTTTCATGTTATGTTTGACATCACGCATCTGCAACATAGCAAGCTCTGTTTCCTCTTGATGCCGTTCACACAATTCTAACTGCTGTTCATACACCGTGTTCTTTCGTCTGATCTGTTGGTCATCTGCAAGCTTTATATAAATATATCCAATCAGTATATTTACAAGAAGTAAAATCACAACCGAAACAAGCGAATATATTTCTGCATACCCTTTTTGTGTTTCATCAGCTAGGACAAAGACTGCATTCATAATGTAAATGCTGCCTATCGGAATAAATATAAATCCCACACCATACCCGCCTGAAAGTTCCTGAATCTCTTCCTTCCCAAAAACTTTTTTCAATGCTACAACCACTACAAGAAACAAAAGTTTTGAAACAAACGAGCCTATCCCCTGTGAATCTGCAATCGGTTCACAATAAATCATCAACACGTTTCCTACCAGTGTTTCTGCCATCATCCAAAGCGCATCAAAAATAATAGAAAAAAAACATTTTTCTATAAATTTCCCTTCATAAATATTGAGAACTGCAAGCAATGTAAATCCAAGAGACACGACTATATTCCACTCTATGGGAACCATACTAATCGTTCCAAAAATATCTATCTGCCAAGTAGCCAATATCAAAACACCTACTGTTACTTGAACTCCTCTTTTCTTCCTGTTAAAAAAAATACTAAAAAAATAGAAAAAAATATACAGGGTAAATAACACACAAAGTATATCAATCCCTGCCTCAATCCATTTATTTATCAACATAGAAAGTGTCCTCCATAGCACAGTACTGCTCACTGATAATCTTCCGCCTGTCTTCACTAATGGATATTCTTTTTCTATTATTCAGCACTACAAAATCATACCCTAATTCTTCTACATGCTTATAGTTTACCAAAAAAGACTGATGTACCCGCAAAAAGGCTGTTTTACTCCGTTCCAGACTCTTTTCAATATCATTGAGTTTCCCATAAAGTTCAAAATTCTCTTTTTCTGTAACTATCTTTACCTTTCTTCGATTACTCTCGAAATAAAGGATTTCCACAATTGGGATTTTATGACTGATCCGTTGATAACTATATCGAAAATAACTGTCCGTACTGCTTATCTCTTCATAGGCTGCTTGAAAACAATGTTCCATCTGCTCTTCACTGACAGGCTTCACCAGAAAACGAAATGGTCTGATTTCAAAGGACTCCATCATATAATTTTCATGGCTTGTAACATAAACAATCAAAACCTTTTTATCAATCTTCCGAATCCTCCGTGCTACTGTAATACCGTCTTCCTGTCCCATCTCTATATCCAGAAAGATAATATCAAAAGAATTCCCCATTTCCACTGAAGCAGCCAAATGTCCTCCTTCCCAAAAGACATCCGTATCTATTGGTATAAAATTCCTTTTTGCTATGCTTTGCAGCATAGTTTCTATTTTCCCTGTTGTGGCAACAACATCATCACAGATTGCTACATTTATCATTTTCCCTGTCCTTCTTCTTTTTCTCTTCATTTTTTCTGACAATCTGCAAAAGCGACCAGACCAGTTCCTGATCATATTGATCCAATTTTTTGTAGACTTCAATCATGTCATAATACTCATCCAATGTTTCATTAAGTTTAATCTGTCCTGTCAGATCCCTTTTCACATCTGACATGCCTAACAGATAATCTGTTGTCACATTAAAATACTCTGCCAGTCTTTTGAGAATATCAACTTTGATCACCGTCACATCTTTCTCATATTTACTGAGCATCTGCTGTGTAATCCCTAATTCTGCTGCTAATATTTCCTGTATGATTCCTCTTTTTTCCCGAAGGGTTTTTATACAGCTTTTCATAATCTCATACTCCTTATTTTTATTCTAATATCATGCTACCCTTTTCTTGGTTTCGTGATACAAATAATAGGAGTATTTAATTACGCAAACAAGGCGAATAACATTTTCGAATTAGCAGAATAAAGCTATTTTTAAATGTTAACTTCCAGAAATTTTATAACTAAATCAATCGTCTTTTTCTTTACGAATACTTATTCACCAAGTCCTTTCCCCTGAATAAAACTTAAAATTTCCTCATAGCTCTTACTACTTTCTTCGATGGCTTTTAATAATTCTTCACTTTGTATTGCCTTCTGTTTTTTATGTAGTTCTTCCAACTCCGCTGTTAGACGATCATACTGTTCACGGTTCTTACTGATTGCCTTTTCTGTTTTTGCTATCTTTTGTTCTAAACTTTCTTTACTGATATTTCTAGCCATTTTTATTTCCCCTTTAAACTTTCGCTAATATAATTCGATTTATATTTCACTTGCTCCGCACTAATTCCAAATGCACTCAACACAACTTTTTGTGTCTTGGAAACTGCATGATCCAAGCGATATATTTTATCCAATTGCCTTGTAATTTCGATTTTCTCAAGTTCTCGGATCGCTGCCGGAATAGTAAGATAATTCGGTTTCTTAACCATTTCAGCTGCTTTATCCTTTAATGCCGTATACAACCTGCAGCGAATAATCAATGCTATGAATCCAATAAATATTTTATTCGATGCAGCCTCCTCAGATGCAACTCGCAGACAATGATTACCCAGGTAAGATTTATCTGCACGAAATACTTTTTCTGATGCATCTCTATTCTTATATAAACTGATTGCTTTTTTCGCATCCATCTTTTCCGATGAAATAATTGCAAAATAACCACACAGATTCAACTCATCTCGAATCACCTGTAGTTTTGGCTCTCCATAAACAAAGTGCCCCGTATCGTTATTATAATGCAGATGAAAAAATTTATGGAATGCCGGTCCGAATTCGTATTCAGTATCTTGAAATCTATTTAAATAGCTCTGCATCTCCTGAATGCTTTCTTCTAATCTCGCTCGTTCGCCAGCAGCCTTTGCTGCGCTGTAATAGATATGAACATATCTTTTCTTTGTATCTGCTGAATATACAAGTGTATGTATTGTTTTCCCATATACTCCGAATTCGGCTATCTGATTGCCCCAATCATTTTCAAATGTGCCTTTCTGCTTACGGATCTGATTGCAGATAAACTCTTTACAGCCTTTCACCATAATAATAAACCCAAATCCATTACTATCCATAAATCTGAGATTTTCCTGGCTAAAATATCCTCTGTCTAGAATAAATCCAATATTCTTGTATCCGTATCCTTTTACCTTTTCCAACATAAACTGTAGCTGTGAAACATCATCGATACTTCTTGGGTATTTCTCATACAATAAAGGCTCACTATTGGTAATGTCATAGCCTACCGCATAATTAAAAACAAGGAGTCCGGTATCTATCTTTGTCGCTCCAAACTCTACTATACTGATATTTCCTGCTTCACAGTTTTTGTTTGTCGATTCATAAGAAATATAGATCCTCTCCCGTTTATTCCTTTCTTCATTCCAACTATCAAGAAAGTCCTGTCGCTGATTCTCGTTTATTGAACGAAAGAAATCTGAAATCGTTGAATCACTGTAGATTTTCATTCCAGGTGTAAATAAAGGGTGATTATATGCATAATCCGGATAATACTGTGCTGCATTCCCTTCTGTGATAATTGAATAAGAAGCAAAGTCCAAGATCATGCCAGCTGCTTTGACGCCAAACGTATCTTCCAGTTTTTTGTCCAATCCCATGTCTTTTACAGTCTTACTGATAACCATATATGTGCCAGCCTTCAAACAGCTACTTCTTACAGTAGCTAATTCTTCTGGTACTTCTACTTCCGGAAAATATTTCTTAAAGTTTTCATTCGGTCTCATTTTTGATTCATCATCTGCTGAAACTTTTCCAATGGTAACCCTTCTTACTGTTGTGTATTTTTTATTCGAATCATAAATCCGATCATACTCATAATAAACATAACGAGCATTCCCTTTGCTTCGAAACGTGATCTTTCCTTTCACTTCTGGTATATCAACAAGATAATCAAGATACATGATTTTCGCCCCTCTTTTCATAGTTGTATTTACAACTAAATATAGTATAACATAAAACCTGCATTTTATCAATCAAAAACGCAGGCTTTTGGCTTATTTCCAAGGTTTTTATTATTCCATGAATAACTGATTTTTATTTAGTTGTACCTATTTCTGGAAGTTAACATTCAAAAAAGAAGCGAATACTCAAAGATATTTTTATCATTTACAGGAAATATTCAAACTTCTACATCTATATATTGTTCATCATAACTATACTATAATTTTTTCGTCAGAAAAGAAGCTGAGACGCTACACTTTCTTCTTCTTCGCATTTTTCATAATCAAGATTTTTATCTGGATATTCATGTGCAAATTTATTTATACGTTCTAATATAATACTATTTATAACAATATCTCCACATTTAGCACATTTCTTTGCAGGAATATTTTCTACATTTCTCAAAATTCCATCAATTTCAATATCCTTGTTTATGGTTACTGATATTTTCTTTCCACCACATTTTTTACACTTCTGAAAAAACATTTCTATATCTCTCCTAGCTATTAATTACTTTTATTTTCGTTTACGATAAAAAACAATAGCAATATTATACGAAATCAACTGAACCACACACCCTACTAATATACTACTAATAATCATTATTTTCATGTGTAATTGCATAAACTCTATAAATTCTGATAGCACAGATATAAAAGATGGTATCATCACTAAAAACATTACTAAAACAAACGGAATTAAGGACCATCCTCTTGCTTTCATATATCCCATTTTAAAGAATAGCGGGACTTGTATACCTGCTATTATAGAAAAAACAGAAAATGATAAGGCAAATCCTAATATTATATCAAATAAGTCAATTACATCTTTTTGATAAATCGAAAAACAAAAACTTAATATGGCAATTGCCAAAAAAGCCATAAAAAAATTCAAAAACATGAATAAGTATCTTCCACGAATAATATCATTTAGCCGAATAGATACAGATCCATATAAAAAATCCATGTTATTTTTTTCCTGTATTGCAAAAATATTAGAACTTATTAATACTACAAACCATGCCCCTGTAATACATAACACAAAAAAAGGTGAACCAATACATTCAAACATTAAAATAATTACTACCAATGACAAATATGAAATAATCTGTGATTTTATCGTGAAAAAATCAAGTTTTAACATCCTCATAATCCCTGTCATTTCTGTGTTCCTCCCTTACTAATACAAACTATTATTTCATCAATCGTAGCAGTATCCAGGACACAATTTTCAAATTGTACTGCTTTTTTTGCATCAATAATCCCCTCAAATCCAATATCTGTTATTCGTAAACCTAATATATTTTTTTTGAGTTCCATAGTCAGATTACATTTCTTGCCCTTTATACGACAATAACTATTCTTTAAAGATTCAACACTTCCAGTAAAAACCATATTGCCTTGATTTATAAGTGTAATATAATCAGCTACTTTTTCCAAATCGGAAGTTATATGAGTAGAAAACAAAACACTTCTTTCACCGTCTTTGATATACTCTTGCAAAACTTCCAGAAATTCATCACGGATTACTGGATCAAGACCACTCGTTGGCTCATCAAGTATAAGGAGTTTTGCATCATGAGAAAAAGCACAAGCAAGCATCAATTTCATTTGCATACCTCTCGACAGCTCTTTAACTCTTCTATTTAACGGTAAATTAAATTTCTTTATCATTTCAATAAATGTATCATGTTTCCAATTTTCATAAAAAATCGAAATGGCTTTTTCTGTATCCTTTATCGTCCATGTATCAACATAAAAAATTGTATCAAACACCACTCCTATATCTTGTTTGACAGAACTTTCATTCCTAATATTATCCTGTCCAAAGATAAGAATTTCGCCTGAATCTTTCTCAATCATATTAAGAATAAGCTGTATTGATGTTGTTTTTCCTGCTCCATTTGGGCCGACAAGACCCATAATATATCCTTTTGGCAAAGCAAAATTTATATTCTCTAATCTAAAGTCGGAAATTTTTTTATAAACTCCATTAAATTCCAAAATATTAGTCATTTTTGTATTCCTCCCTTTCTCTTTTTTTACTAAACGTTATGAAAATATTCCCATAATCATGTTCTTTCTTAAATAAAAAAGTTAGTATATTGCCAATAGAGTATTTTTTATATAAAATCCGCCTTTTCAAACACAAATATGTGTAACTTTGAATATACAATCAACTAATACTATCTTTCATTATAATTTTTCCATTTCTGAAAGACATCTCCATAACTTTAAAAATCTTATACTGTTTCCATTGTAGTATCTCTACATAACTTTCAATAAAAGTCTTAAAATTTCAAAAAGTTCTTCATCAGAAATTTCTGCTTGTCTCGCCCCCTCAATAGCATCATTCAAGCTATTTTCTACTTTCTTAACCAGTTGTTCATGTATCAAACCAGAACTCCTGGGCATAACAAAAAAACCTTTTCCTTGTTGGCTTGTAATAAACCCCTCTTCTTCCAATTCATTATATGCTCGTGTAGTAGTCAATACACTTATTTTCAAATCTTTTGCTAACTGTCGTAATGAAGGCAACTTTTCATCTTCCACTAATTCTCCCTTCAAGATTTGACTTTTTATTTGTTCTTTAATTTGTTCATATATTGGCAAATTGGAACTATTAGATATTACCAAATACAAATCTTAATCCTCCAAACTGTATTGTTCTGTACATATACAGTATACTCAGAAGGAACAAAAAAGTCAATTAAATTTTCCACAATACTATCAGCCACTTAAATGTTTTATGTGTATTTCTACCTCAGCAAATTACTAAACTGAGATTTCACTATTTGCTAATAAAGCTCCCTATCTATCTAAATGATAGGGAGCTATTAAAAACAGTTTGTTTAGTACATCAATTAATCACATTATATATAATCTAATTTATAGATCACCAGTTCCAGCAATTGCGCCGAATACTGCACCTCCGGTAGCTGCCGAAATTGCCACAGCTGATCCTAGTCCTATGCTTGATACACATGCAACCGCACAACCTATACCACATGTTCCTGTACATACTACTGCACATTCACCTGCTCCGTATGTTGTTGCTCCATTGTTTTCAATCATTGTACTTCCTCCTTTTCCATAATTTTTTATGTACTAATTGACTGTTTTTATCAAAAATTAATGCACTCAACTCCAAATCCTTTAATCACATTAAATGCTTTCTCATCGTCGAATTCACATATAGGCAAACTAATTTCATTCATTGGTAATAAGTCATCTGTAACCTGGCATGTGTTACAAAAATACTTTAATCCACATTTTTCACAAGAATTTTCCATGTTTTTTGTTTTTTCCCAATATTCGCTATATATTTTCTCATTTGAAAAAATATTATATAAACTCTCTATCTTAAGATTTCCAAGTTTCTTTTTCATCATGGGGCACACCTGTACCACACCATTAGACTGTATTGCAATTGTGCCATTCATGCACCAGTTATATCTTCTCTTATATAAAAAATCCATATTATTCTTACTAAAGTTCAAATATCTATTTGGAGTTATATCCCCATTAATATTTGTATTTTGTTTTCTGCAAACGCATATATTTGCAAAAAATTCTTTTGACATATATTCAAATATTGGCATTTTGTTAACAGCAATATTTTTAGTCGTAATAATAGAAATTGTAAATTCATATCCCCATTTTTTCAACTGTTCCAATGTTTCTATTTGTCTTTTGATAATTGATTTGTTAATTCCTAATGAACTATATTCATCTTCATCTGCGCCTAAGAAAGTAATAACAAAATCTATTATGCCAACATTTTCTTTGAGTTTTTGTAGTATTTCATTATTTATTTCCAAACCATTGCACACAATTGTTAATCTCTTAGGACAAATTAAATTAATCAATTCTACCAGTTTTTTCTGATCGAAGAATGGATTTCCTGAACGGATTACTAAATGAGGTATTTCATATTTTCCTAATTCCCTTCCAATTTTTTCTATATCTAATTGATCTTCACAGTTTTGTGATGTTGATATGCATGTTTGACATCCAAACGATATTTTATTCTCATACTCATTGCAATATTTACAATTTAAATCACATTTATTTCTTATATCAAAATAAACTTTTTTCAATTCAAAATTGTCAACTTTTACATACGGACTATATGGTATATTCTTTTCAACATAAGGTATTGTATCAAAATATTTTCCAATTTTTTTCTCGGCCAATATATCCAGAAACCGCTTAAGTTTAAATTGATTCACTGGAATATCTTCAATTCTGCTATTACTTTCACAAGCATTTATTGCTCTTGACCCTCGCCTATCTAACATAAAATATCGTTGCATACTAATATCATATAATATTACATTTTTTTCTCCTATAGAAAAAACATTGTTATTTAATCTAAAATACATAATTTCCTCCTAAACATTAGCATACTCGTCAATAAAATACGCTTCTTTTCTGGTATGTGCCATTATAGAAAATTTCGGGTTTATCGTTCCCAATTTTATAAATTCTTGAAGATTTGATTCAATAAATTTTTTAGATTGCTGACATATTTCTTGTGAAAATTCAAAGCTCCCTTCTTTTTCAAAAGTTCTAAAGCAGTTTCCACAAAGCCTACTCACTGGACATTTTCTGCAATAAATTAATACCATTTTCGAATATGATTCAATTAATTCTCGTATCTTATTAGCATCAATACCTTCATATATATTTCCAATTGGATGGCTCCCATTTACCCTTTCACAAATTCCAAAGTCTCCATTAGTGTCCAAAAATATTTTTGTTCCAGGGAAGCAACTATTTCCTGTGTACATCCTTTCTGGTGGAACATCCATATATCTTTTTCTAAGTGCAATGGACAAGTAATTCATACCTATTAAACTTCTTGTGAATGGTAAAACAGTTTCTTTTTTTGAAATGTTTTCAAAATAGTTTCCTTTTATTTCACTATATTGCTCATAACAATGTTCGTAGTCTTCACTTGTAAATTGCTCATAATAAGTTGTATCTGTATCAATTACTTGATTTATTATTTTAGTCGGTGGAAGCAGTTTTAACTCGTAACACTGATCGAAAAAACGCTGTACTTTGAATAAATCTGTTTTTAAATCATAGACAGATACTACAGAAACAAATTCCTGATAATATTGAGGATATTTTTCTTTAAGATACAAAAGTTTTTCAATAATCCTCTCATAAGAACCTTTTCCTTTTTCATCCACTCTTAGTCTATCATGCTGATCTTGCGGACCATCAAGACTTACAAAAACATTAACTTTATATTCAACCAATTTTTCACAAACATAAGGCGAAAGTAAAATCCCATTCGTTGTAACATTATAAACAAATTTCCCCGGATATTTGTTATTCACATATTCTATCACGCTAAACATTACCTTATAATTTAATAAAGGTTCACCCCCATAAAAAGAAATTGTAAATGTCTTTCTTGGATTGGTCTCAAGTATTTTTTCAATAAATTCAAAATACTTCTCTACTCCTTTAATAGCATTTTCTAAGGAGAGAAACTTCTGTGACTTATTTTTAGTTAATCCATAACTTTCCGAGTAAACACAATACTTACACCGTAAATTGCAAGCATCTGTTAAGGAAATCAATAATCCGCTATTATTTAGTCTAGCAATTTTCAATATTTCATCATTTGAACGTGTTTCGAGATCATTATTTATATCACACTCTCTAAAAAAAGCACCGTATTCTTTTATATTGAAATCAATATAATCATATTCATCATTAATCTCATTAATAGAATATTTCCCTTTCAATTTTTCAACAATAACTTCTTTTTGAGCACTTCTGTATAATTCTAATATCTCCTGTCTAATATTACTCCACTGGTGAATAATTCCAGAAGCATCATCATAAAGATATGTATTGCCATTTACTTTTACAGGTAAAACAACTTTAATTTGATTCATTTCTTTTTCCTCCCTCTAATATCTTATAGTTTAACTATTTTATCCATTTTTTCAAAAAGCTCACCTGAATGGGATATATAGATTAATGTTTTATTTTCAAACCATTCATTAAACAGCTTTTCTATTTTTTCTTTAAATCCCACGTCAATATTTGCGATTGCTTCGTCCAGAACAACAATATCCCTATTTAAATATAATATTCTAGCCAATAAAACTTTTTGTCGTTCTCCAGATGATACATTAATAATTCCTTCATTCCTCATCGAAAAATCCAGACCTAATTCTTTCATTATATCTTCCATTTTGTCTTTCGTTTTTCCAGCTCCAAGAGATATATTTTCGCATATATCTCGATTAAATATATGAGATACGGAATCTGAAATAGAGATTTTATTACGAATTTCTGTTATAGGGAATTCATCTATATTTCTTCCATTGATTAAAATTTTTCCTCCGGTAGGTTTATATAGACCTAGAAGCAAAGAAATAATTGTAGATTTTCCACTTCCATTTTCTCCAGTTATCATAATTTTTTCCCCTCTATTAATTTTAAAACTCAACCCATCAATTACTTTGCCACATCCATAATCAAAAGAAACCTGTTTAAATTCTATACTATCTATTTTAATCTCCGTCTTTTTTTTATCTATTTCCAAACACTCTTCTTTCTCATCAAAGAATTTTTGGATTCTATTAAGCGCTGGTACAACACTCGCAAATACGAATTTTAAATTCATTAATGTTCCTACCGGAGTAGTAACATACACCACATATGACAAAAATGCTATTAAAGTTCCTAGAGACATTTCTTTATTGAAAATGAGTATTGAACCCAAGTAATAAATCAACGTAGTTAAAATCTGTGAAACTATTACATCTACACTATCCTTTCCTCCAGACAAAACAGCTAATTTTACCTCTTGAGCAAATGCTTCCCTTTTTATATTTTCTGCTTCCGTTTCTGATTGTTTGGACATTCCATAAATCCGAATGTCTCTTATTCCAGATATAAAATCAGAAAACCATATAGCAAATTTACTATTAATTTGTATTAAAATCTGTGTTAATTTCTTATTTATTTTTGCCAAAAAGTGCATTAATAAATATTTTATTGGTATAGAAAATAATGTAACTACTGCTAAAAATGGATTAAGTATTAAAATACATATAATTCCTCCAAACAATGTCAATATAGTAGCAAGAGCCCTAAAAACAGTTGCATCACATAATAGCGATAAAGTATTAATATCATTATTCATATCATTGAATATCTTTGTGACATTATTATGATTAAAATAATCAAAATGTATATATTCCAGCTTTTTTATTGCTCTTTTAAACAAACCCATTTTCACTTGGACATTTACGTTTGATACTACGTATGCATTTATCACCTCTAATATACATTTTACAAAAATAGTCACTAACAATATGATTGCAAATGTCTGAACGACATCTAATCTTTGCTTTATTATCCCATCATCAATAATATATTTTGTTATAACAGGTATTAATAAACTCAAAACAGAAACCGCTAATAGCAAAAATATTGACAGTGCAATTTTAAATTTAGCATTTTTAGCTTCCTTCCAAATTATATGTATTGCTTTTGCCAAACTTCCTTTTCCAATTCTCATATCCATTACCTCTCACATATATAATACCTCTTTAACTTTTTCTAAAGATAATTTCTTTTGTTTTATTTAATAATACATCTTTATTTTCTTCTTTTTTCCACGTTGTAATATTGTCGAATATTCATGTCATTTTTTCTGTGTAAGATTTAATATTTCTTTCACAGAAGTATTGTACCTCCGAAACTAGGACTCTCTGTAATCGCCCTTTCCAAGATTGATTCTTACGATGTGGCAACCTTTTCATTACAATAAACACGAAGATAATTTTTTCGTCAAAGGAACCCTTCCAATGAGTGATTATATCAAGTTCCCCATTCAGTATATTCCCGAAAAAAAGTTCAAGATAGCACGATACTATAATCTTTATATAAGAAAACGTAAGATTAACTTAGATTTGATTTATTGGATATACAGCACTATCTTGGCTTTGACGATATCGAATTTAAGGAATTTTTTTACATTGAGCTCTTTTATTCACCGTCCGTTTCATCATGCCCACTTCTGGCGAACATTCTTCATCCAAGGGTTCTCTAAAAGTAGAACTTACTATTTATTACAATTGAAGGTTCCTTATGAGTGATAAACGAATTAACGAGAGCAAGTTTCGCCTGAGTAACTCAAAACTCACTCCGTGACTTTTTCCTACTCGGCAAACTTGATGGGGATTTCGCTCCCCATACCCTCGACATCATATTTTTCAAATATGTATATTAGCTCCTATCTTGATAGTCGCAGCTTGATTGTTCCATCACGGTAATAAAAAAGATGTTTACTGCTACACTTTTCATAGCAATAAACATCTTTTTTCTAAATTACTGTTCTTCTTTCTGATCTTGGGCTTCTAATATTGCAAGAACATCTTCTACGGTTCTTCCCGAAGCAACTACCGCCCGGAACAATGTTTCCTTTTCCTGTTCCTCAATTTTCGTCTGAATTTCTTTTCTTTGAGAACGAAACTGCTTCAATTCATTCTCTACTTCCTGAATTCTTTCGTTTACTGTTACAAGCTGCTCCTCCAAAGTAAGCACATTCTGTTTTTTTCTTCCTCTTGGCATAGTTAACCTCCATACAATTATTTTTTCTATTGTATCATGTTTTCAAACTATTTTCACAGTGATTTTATATTTTCCAATACAGTTCCCTCTATCGGCTTATATATAAATAGAATTTTTATAAAAGGAGATTTTATACTATGGCAAGACCAAAAAAAGAAAAAGCATTACGGCATACACATCAAATTATGCTGCGTCTTACTGATACAGAATACGAAATTATATCTTCTCAGGCAAAAGCCGCAAATCTGCCTTTGGCAGAATTTGCCCGTAGACAAATTATGAACAAAAGAACAATTCTAAAATATGAACTGGTGGCTGATCTGCCGGAATTAAAAAAATTGATTGCCGAGTTTGGAAAAATAGGAAGCAATCTAAATCAGATTGCCCGGTACTTCAATAGCGGCGGTATTCATTCACAGGAAGTACAAAAATCACTCCAGCAGAGTCTTTCTAAAATCTATGAAATGAAATACGAAGTCTTAAAACTTGCCGGAAACTTTTCTTCCCAAAATATATCTGCCCCTACTTATTCAAAAGGTAATGAATATGGCAATTCTTAAGCATATTGCAATTAAAAATATGGACTATGGAGAAGCACAACGTTATCTTCTGTTTCAGCATGATGAACATACGAAAAAGCCAATCCTTGATGAAAATGGAGAACTCATTCCAAGAAAGGAATATTACATTGACGGTATCAACTGCGATCCCTTCTCTTTTGATTTGGAATGCAAAGAGTTAAACGCACAATATCATAAAAACCAAAATTTTGATGAAATCAAATCTCATCACTATATTCTAAGCTTTGATCCGAAAGATACCGAAGATCATGGATTAACCGGAGAAAAGGCACAACAACTCGGATTAGAGTATGCTCAAAAAAATTTTCCGGGACATCAGGCTCTTGTCTGTACCCATACAGACGGAAATAATGAAAGTGGAAATATTCATGTACATATTGTAATCAACAGCCTAAGAAAATATGATGTGGAACACCAGACATCTATGGAACGCCCCTGCGATGCCCGTGCCGGATACAAGCATCATCTGACACCGACTTATCTTATTTATTTAAAACGCTCACTTATGGATATTTGCCATAGAGAACATTTGCATCAGGTAGATTTACTTTCTCCGGCAGAGAAAAAAATCACAGACAGAGAGTATCGTGCAAAGCACACCGGACAGAAAAAACTGGACGCTCTGAATAAAGAAATGTTATCCAAAGGAATTGCCCCACGCAAAACTGTTTTTCAAACGCAAAAGGAATATCTGAGAACCGCTATTGAATACGCCGCTGCTTCTTCCTGCAATATCGAAGAATTTCAAGCGACGCTTTTGAAAAACTATCAGATTATTTTAAAAGTAAGCAGAGGACGTTTCAGCTATCTGCACCCGGAACGAAGCAAGTTCATTACCGGAAGAGCACTAGGTTCCCATTACACAGAAGATTATCTGCTTTCCATTTGGGAAAAGAGGAAAGAACCCCAAATGCAATCTCACACTGGCTCAGAACTTTTCACTCCTCATTCTGCTTCTACTGTTACGGAAGAAAAAGAAACTCCAGACTTCTGTTTTATAAAATCAGACCTGCGGCTTGTCATAGATCTGCAGCAACGTGTCAAAGCGCAGAATAATCCGGTTTATGCCAGAAAAGTAAAGCTATCCAATTTACAGCAAATGGCAAAAACCATTGCTTATGTACAGGAACGTGGCTATTCCACAGAAGAGGATTTGATGACCGCACTGACCACATCACAGTCGGAAACTGCCAACTGCCGAAAAAACCTCCGTTCCACACAGCAGGAATTGAAAAGGATCAATGAACAAATTCATTACACCGGACAATATCTTGCAAATAAATCTGTTTACAGGGAATTTTTACACGCAAAAAATAAGAAACAATTCCGACAGGAACATCTGTCAGAAATTACACTTTATGAAACTGCCCGGAATTTCTTAAAGCAGCACTCAGAAAATAAAACATTGCTTTCTATGAAATTATTAAAATCTGAAAGAGAAAAACTGCTTTCCATAAAAAATATGCAGCGTCAGGAATATCAAAAAAGAAAACAATACGAAAAAGAATTGCAGACTGTATGTAAAAATGTCGAGATGATTCTTCATGGAAAGTCTGATTTTGAAAAGAATTCTGAAAAGGATATACCACCACGCTAACCCTTATGCTCCAAAATTTCTTTCTATTTTTGTTGTATTCTTTTGTGATGTGCTTTATACTAAAGGCAAGATAGAAAAGGTGGTGATTTAGTGGAACTGGAAACAACGCTATCGCAAACAATTCGTACTGCAGGAAGCAATTCAGATTATGACTCTGCTTGTAAACGGCTGCTTTCTGAAAAAATCATTCTTGCTTGGATTATGAAGAATTGTTTAGAAGAATATCGGGAATGCAGCATTTCAGAAATCATTGAAAAATATATTGAAGGTGAACCGCAAGTCGCAGAAGTTCCGGTTCTGCCTGATCAGACCAATCCCTCTTTAATCAAGGGAGAGCGCACAGAAGATAAAACCATTACGGAAGGAACGATTACCTACGATATTCGTTTCACAGCAACTGCACCAAAGTCTGGTGAGTTCATCCGTTTAATTATCAATGTAGAAGCACAAAACAATTTTTATCCCGGTTATCCGTTGCTTAAACGCAGCATATACTATTGCAGTCGTATGATTTCTGCCCAATATGGTACTGTATTTTCATCTGCACAGTACGATAAAATTCGCAAAGTCTACTCCATCTGGATTTGTATGAACCCGCCAAAATCCAGAGAAAATACTATTACCCAATATTACATTGCAGAAAAATCGCTTGTGGGGCATGTTACCGAAAAAGTGGAAAATTATGATTTGATGTCTGCTGTTATAATTTGTCTCGGCAAACCGGACAGTGAGAATTATCACGGAGTTTTAAAACTATTAAATGTTCTGCTTTCTTCAGAAACAACACCGAAGGAAAAAGAAAGAATTCTCCATGATGATTTTGATATTGCAATGACGCAGAATTTAAAAAGAGAGGTGTCGCTGATGTGTAACTTAAGTCAGGGAATTGTTGAAAGCACTACTGAACGAAATACTTTAGACAGTATCCGCAATCTAATGGAAACACTAAACTTGACTACTGAAGAGGCTATGGCAGCTCTGAAAATTCCAGAAGCAGAACGCCCAAAATATGCCTCCATGTTAAAAGAACTATAAAGGGAACGAGGGAAACCTGAATACACAAATTCAAGTTTCCCCTTCTTTTTATTTCCTTTTCCGCTCTATCTCATTCTCCATAACCGATTGTGGCAAGTTCTTCGCATTTAAAGCTGCCTGTTTTAAATGCAGACGGTCTAACACAGAAGTTCGTGTTCCGATCTTACGGGGCTTTGTTGGCAGATTATTCATTCTTCCATCAATCATATTATAATTTTGTTCTTCTGTAATCTCTGCACTTCTTAAATATTCTCCATTTTCATAGGATTTCTGCCAGTTTTCCAACACAGGTTTCCCTCTTTTTTCCTGCGTTTCTTGCGGGTGCAGATAGGAAACGATCTGTTCTTTGACGGTTTCATCAAATCCCGCCGTAACCTGATCCACGATTAACTTTCCAGTTCCATCTACCACTACCCAAGCAGCATTTTTTCCGTATGTCGTATGCTCCATTAGAAAAAATTCTTTTCCTTCCACCACCAGATTATCGAAAGCAAGCCATCTTCCTTCTTTCCCTTCAAGCTGAAAATTGGTAGTAGCAAGAGAAATCAACGTATTGGAAGAACCATTCCGAATAAAATCATCTAAAACAGTAAAGCCCTCTTTTTCCAAATAATAGGCTGCCGCTTCCCCATTCTTATCTAAAATCAGCACGTCCCCAATACTTAGGGCATGTCCGGAAAAATTTTTCGGTAACTGCTTTGCCAAACGGTTTCGGATATTATCCGGTGTTTCATCATACCGCATCCAGCTTCTATATACTTGTTTATAATCTGTATAGCGTATCTGGATATGTTCTTTTTGTAATTCTGCATAAGAGCAAAAACGCTTTTTTCTGTTTTCGGGGATTTCTCTAAGCTGATACACTGCAAATTGATTACCTGCCATAACCGTTTCTCCTGTATTTCCATTTTTTCATTACAATTCTGCTTCTTTCTTACGAGTATGGGACGTTTCTTCTTTTTTCTCCTGTTTCTTTAACAGTTCCTTACGCTCCTTTAAGGCTTTTAGCACAGAAACTTTTCTTCCCATTGTTTCCTCTGTTTTTGTCTGCTCCGCTTTATTTTCCCGTTGTTTTTCTGCCAAGATTCTTTCTAAATCTTGCATTGCTTTTTTTACCAACGGGCTTTCTTTATAATGGGGGACTAAGTCAATCAAGTCTTTGGAAATTTTCCCTCCAGACATCAATTCGTATTCTCCATCATAAATGCTGCCGTCTTTCAGGCAAAATCCAATTCCTTTTATCCCATGAATGCGGTCTGCCGGAATCGTTTTGTATTTTTCTACGGCTTCTTCCAATGTCAGATTTTCATAATATTCCCCCATAGAAGGAAATTCCATACATTCTGCAGCATAGAAAGAAATTTGGGGTTCTTGCAACGTTTCCTGTGGTATCTGTCCCTGCTTTTCTGCTTCTCTTTCGTCAAGATACTGTTCTGCACGCTTTATATATTCCTGCAGTGTCCCGGTCTTTTCCAACGAAATAGGATTTATGTCAATTTTCAATCCGGCAATCCTCATTCCATTTTCCTGAAGCAGATTAAAAAAGGCATCTTCCCTGATGTCCCCGGTATAAGAAAGCGCCACATCAAGATCGGAGTCTTCCCTATACAAAGTTTCTCTTGTACGGCTTCCATATACCCTTGCTGCCAATAAAGTGATTTCTTCATATCCAGCCTCTTCCAGTTCTGCCTGTGCGTAACAAAGTATTGCTTCTTCAATGTTCTGTCGGCTCTCACCATGCAACAGTTTTTCTTCCCGAATGCCAATCTGTGAAGTTGGTGTCAGTTCCCCTTCATAGAATCTCTTTTTCTCCCCTTCTATTACAGATTTTTTAAGTTCTTCATAGGAAAATGGCTCACAATATAATGGTATAAAGACCTAACCCGGATTCTTCATCATAAGTATCCTGTTTCTTGCTTTTCTCAAGTGCCTGTGAAAATTCATCTTCTGTTAAAATCTGTTCCTCTTTTTGCGATGCTTCTTCTTCCTCTTCTGAATTTTTCTCCTGTTTTCCATGCTCTTTTGACGGTGACGGATTTTCTTTTTCTTTACACTCGGTAACTGTAATATTTCTAATCACATGATAACTCGGTGCCTCCCGAACCGGCTCTACAAAATATACTGCCTGATAAGTGTCCGCATGGTCTGTATGAAACTCCTGTCCTTTCTGATTCTTCGCTTCATAAAATCTCACTTTGACTTTATCAGAATGAAACTTCATGCCGGAAAAATCTGTCTTTATATCAAAGTCACTGCCTTTTTCCACTTCATAATCCTGAACAGTTACAATCTCATCTTCCTGAAGCTGCGTTTTTACCTGTTCCAGCGCAGGATATTCCATTTCATAAGATTTTGGATTTGTTTCTCCTGCATACGCTGTCATCGGCTGCACAACAGAGGTTAAGATTGTAAGTGCCGAAAGTACACCTGAGAAAATTCTTTTTACTGTTTTTTTCATACTTTTCTCTGCCTCTTTTCTATATTTTACTGATACTGTATCTTTTATTTCTTTTTTCCAACTCACTCCCTTCTCTAAGTCCTGCCTGTTCTCTTTCCAAATCCGTTCCTACTCCAAATTTCCTTTCGCAGCGTTTTCTCTGATAAGGCAGGCAGAATGCCCACTCAATATCAGGTATCACTTTGGACAGGCAATTCAATTTTCAAGGTACAAAAAAGGGATTTTTTAAGATTTGTGTTATCCCTTCACTAATCGCATATTAGAAAAGGGATTTTTTAACCATTCGAGAAAATTTTTATATCTTACTATTTAACACATACAGAGTTGCATAAAAAACGATTGAGTGTAGCTCTTAAAAAATAAAATTTACACTCAATCATTTTAATTACTTTATCCTAAATTATTCACGGAACAGTATCTGAAGCGATAACTGTGCCATGAATCTAAAA
>OLQY01001423.1_pt1 | contig 20443 bp, 21 predicted proteins | sample 1672851 | NCBI WGS metagenome assembly OLQY01 (sample SAMEA3136730, study PRJEB25190) | human gut metagenome | reverse complement strand
ATTGATTTCAAAAGAAATATATATGAAACGCCTTCAACGGCGCACGAAAAGGAGATAATAATCATGAAAAAAGTTGGTGTAATTGGTGCTGGAACAATGGGGCAAGGCATCGCAAACGCATTCGCTTCTAACGGATACGATGTAACAGTATGTGACATTAAAATTGAATGGGCACAAGGCGGAATTGATAAAATCGCTAAGAAATTAGATAAACTAGTTTCTAGAGAAAAAATGACTGCTGAAAAAGCTGATGAAGTTAAAGGAAACTTAAAAGCTGGAGAATACAAAGATTTAGCTGATTGCGATCTAATCGTAGAAGCTGTTCTTGAAAAAATGGAAGTTAAAAAAGATTTATTCAAACAGTTAGATGAAATCTGTAAAGATTCTTGTATCTTCGGTACAAATACTTCTTCATTATCAATTACTGAAATTGCAACTGGTATTAAACATAATGTAATCGGTATGCATTTCTTTAACCCAGCTGATCGTATGAAATTAGTAGAAGTTATTTCTGGAATTAATACACCAGTTGAAGTAAAAGAAGAAATTCTTGAAATCTCTAAATCTCTTGGAAAAACTCCTGTAGAAGTTGCAGAAGGTCCAGGATTTGTTGTTAACCGTATCTTAGTACCTATGATCAATGAAGCTGCATTCATCTTACAGGAAGGTATTGCTTCTGCTGAAGATATTGATACAGCTATGAAATTAGGTGCAAATCACCCTATGGGACCTCTTGCTTTAGGTGATTTGATTGGTCTAGATATCGTTGAAGCTATCATGGATGTATTATACAATGAAACAAAAGACTCTAAATATCGTTGCTGTACATTAATCCGTAAAATGGTTCGTGGCGGTAAATTAGGTCAAAAATCAGGTGTAGGATTCTACGATTATTCTAAATAATTAATAAGATCACATAAGTGAATCTATGATTTCACATGCACTCCATTGAAATTGTGGATTCACTTTTTTAAGAAGAAAGGAATGAATATAATGGAAACAATTTTAGTAAACTATGAAGGCCATGTCGCAACAATTACAATTAATCGTCCAAAAGCATTAAATGCTTTAAGTACTCAGGTTTTAACTGAATTAAATGCAGCTTTAGACGAAGTTGATGCTAATAAAGATGTATATGCATTAGTTATTACTGGTGCTGGTGAAAAATCATTTGTTGCAGGAGCAGATATTGCAGAAATGAAAGATAAAACTGTAGAAGAAGCAGCTACTTATGGTAAATTCGGTAATGAAGTATTCCGTAAGATTGAAACATTCCGTTGTCCAGTTATTGCAGCTGTAAATGGCTTTGCATTAGGTGGAGGATGTGAATTAGCTATGAGTTGTGATATTCGTGTTGCTAGTGAAAATGCTGTATTTGGACAGCCAGAAGTTGGTTTAGGAATTACTCCTGGATTTGGTGGAACACAGCGTCTTGCTCGTTTAGTAGGAGCTGGTATTGCAAAAGAAATGATTTATACTGCAAGAAATATTAAAGCTGATCGTGCATATGCAATTGGTCTAGTAAATAATGTAGTTCCTGCAGAAGAATTGATGCCTGCTGTTATGAAAATGGCAAATGGAATCGCAAAAAATGCGCCAATTGCAGTAGCTTATGCTAAAAAAGCTATTAACAACGGTCTTCAGACAGACATTGATGGTGGTATTGCCATTGAAGTAGAAGAGTTCTCTAATTGTTTTGCAACAGAAGATCAGACATATGGAATGACTTGCTTCTTAGAAAAAACAAAAGATAAACAATTCTCTAATAAATAAGTTTGTTTCATAATATCACATTAATTGTAGATGTGATGTAAAAGGAGGTAATTCATTTTGAGTAAAGTTATAAGTCTAGAACAGGCAGTATCTATGATTCCAGATGGAGCAACTGTTGGAATTGGTGGATTTATTGGATCTGGTCACCCTCAGGAATTCTCTGTTGGAATTGAAGAATCATTCCTTAAAAGCGGTCATCCAAGAGATCTGACAATTATGTTTTCAGCTGGAATTGGTGATGGAACAGATAAGCTAGGCTTAAATAAATTAGGTCATGAAGGCTTATTGAAAAGAATCATCGGTGGACATTGGGGACTTATTCCTAAACTACAAAAAATGGTTTTTGAAAATAAAGTGGAAGGATATAATCTTCCTCTTGGTACAATTTCTTTAATGTTCCGTGATATTGCAGGACATCGTCCAGGTACTATTACAAAAATCGGTTTAAAAACATTTGTGGATCCTCGTATTGAGGGAGCAAAAATGAATGAGCGTTCTAAAGATGATTTAGTAGAACTTATGCATATTGATGGAGAAGAATGGCTTCGTTATAAATCATTCCCAGTTAATGTAGCTCTAATTCGTGCTACATATTGTGATGAAAATGGTAATGCGACCATGGATAAAGAAGCCGCAACACTAGATTCCTTATCCATTGCACAGGCAGCTAAGAATTCTGGTGGAATTGTATTATTACAAGTTGAAAAAGTTGTTCAGAATGGAACATTAGATCCTCGTAAAGTAAAAATCCCTGGAATCTATGTAGATGGTATTGTGATATCACGTCCAGAAAATCATTGGCAGACATATGCAGATCCATACAATCCTTCATTAAATGGCGAAATCAAAATTCCGGTAGATTCTATTCCACCTATGAAATTAGATCAGCGTAAAGTCATTTGCCGTCGTGCTGCGATGGAACTAGATCCTAACGCAATCATTAATTTAGGAATCGGTATGCCAGAAGGTATTGCTAATGTTGCAAATGAAGAAGGTCTTCCGGGATTGAAATTAACAGTAGAAGCTGGCGGTATTGGTGGTGTACCAAATGCTGGTACAGCATTCGGTACTTGTACAAATCCAGATGCTATTATTGATCAGCCTTATCAGTTTGACTTCTATGATGGAGGAGGATTGGATCAGGCATTCTTAGGACTTGCAGAATGTGATTATAAAGGAAACATTAATGTAAGCCGTTTTGGTCCTAAAATTGCAGGCTGTGGCGGATTCATCAACATCACACAGACAGCTCCGGTTGTAGTATATTGTGGGACATTTACCGCAAGTGGATTGAAAGTTGAAGTCAAAGATGGAAAACTTCATATTCTACAGGAAGGGAAAATCAAGAAATTCAAAAATGCAGTTGAACAGATTACATTCTCTGCAGAATTTGCGGCAGAAACCGGCCAGAAAGTACTATATGTTACAGAACGTGCTGTATTTGAATTAATTGATGGTACATTAACTTTAACAGAAATTGCACCTGGTGTTGACTTAGAAAAAGATGTACTAGGTCAAATGGAATTTAAACCTGCTATTGCAGAGAACTTAAAATTAATGGATGAACGTCTATTCCGTGATGAATTAATGGGATTAAAATAAAAATGGGAGATATCCCATTTTTTCCATTTTTAAGTATATTATTCCATATCTATTGTATTTGTTTAAAGGATTATATAATATATGCATATGAAATCTCTTTTATGAGATGTAAAGCCTTTGTATGAATAGTGGAAATCAAATGATTGATGAGATTATTGTAATCAGAGGCAATAGGTATTATCAGGTAAACCAAATCCCCTAAATAAACATAGTACCTTTATATCAAAACTCAATGATGATACCTAGAAAAGATGGCATGGACAATGAGTATCCAGCCATCTTTTCATATTCTTTTGTTTGTACTATAATAATGTACATAGAAAAGAGGTATGATGATGTATAGTTTTAGAAATGATTATAGTGAAGGAGCTTATCCAGAAATTTTAAAACGGTTAAGTGAAGAAAATAAGAAACAGCATCTAGGATATGGAGAAGACGAAATCTGTAAAGAGGCCAAAAAAAGAGTTCATCAAAAGTTAAAGAATGATGAATGTGATATCCATTTTCTTGTTGGAGGAACACAAACCAATCTTACTGTTATTTCATCAGCGTTACGACCATTTGAAGCTGTGATTACAGTAGATAGTGGACATATTAACGTACATGAATCAGGAGCTATTGAAGCTACTGGACATAAAGTTATTGTGGTTAAAGGAAAAGATGGAAAAATTACACCTGATGGAATTCATCAGGCAGTTAAAATACATACAGATGAACACATGGTAAAACCTAAAATGGTATATATTTCTAATGCGACAGAGATTGGCACGATTTATACAAAAAAGGAATTAGAAGAGATTCGTAAAGTATGTGATGAATATAAACTATATTTATTCATGGACGGTGCTCGTTTAGGCGCAGCTTTAACATCTAGTGAAAATGATCTAAGATTTGAAGATTTATGTACTTATTGCGATGTCTTCTATATTGGCGGAACAAAAAATGGCGCATTATTTGGGGAAGCAATAGTAATAGTTTCTGATAAATTAAAATCTGATTTTCGTTATATGATCAAACAAAGAGGTGGTATGCTTGCAAAGGGCTGGCTAATAGGCGTACAGTTTGCGGAATTAATGAAAGATAATGTATATTTAGAGTTAGCCGATCATGCCAATAAATTAGCGCAGAAAATGCAGAGCAGACTAGAGGAATTAGGAATATCCTTCTTCATTAAAACATCAACGAATCAGATATTTCCAGTTCTTCCTAATGAAATGTTGGAAAAACTTAGTGAATATATCGACTATCAGATATGGGAACCTTATGATGAAACACATACGATTGTCCGTTTTGTGACTTCATGGGCAACTGATGGAAAAGAAGTGGAAGAGATAATTAAACTTTTTGAAAATTTAATTAAATAATCATTATATCGTTAAGTATAAATTTAATAAAACTCTGTAAAAGGTTTTGTACCAATTTACAGAGTTATTTAATGATTATAGTATTATGGTAATACTTTTTCACCAGCTAGATATAAGTCATACCATTCCTGTCTGGTTAATTTAATATCACAGGCATTGATGTTTTCCTGTAAATGAGTACAGGAGGTAGTACCAGCAATTGCCTGTATTTGAGCAGGATGCCGCAAGATCCATGCAGTAGCAATTGTTGATTTTGTAGTATTATACTTATCCGCAAGCTCTTGAAGTTTATCATTTAATTTCTGGTATTTTGGATTATCTAAAAAGGTTCCATCTTCCCATGATGCCTGAACAATGCTCCATGCTTGAATTGTAATATCGTTTAATCGACAGAAATCTAATACCCCGCCATCTTTATCTTGTGCTAGACTTTCTACCATATTCATATTTAAACCAGAATCTATCATAACTGAATGGATAATGGAAAGCTGTAATTGATTCGCAATGACAGGATGTTTTGTATATTTTTGAAGAAGTTTGATTTGAAGCGGTGTATGATTCGATACTCCGAAATATTTAACTTTTCCAGTATCATATAATTCATCAAAAGCCTCTGCGACTTCTTTAGGGTCGCATAATGCATCAGGACGGTGTAATAATAAGATTTCAACATGATCAGTCTGTAATCGTTCTAATGAACCATTAACACTTTGTAAGATGTGTTCTTTAGAAAAATCATAACGTTTTCCAGATACGATGCCGCATTTTGTTTGAATGATCATTTTGTCTCTTAGTTCAGGATTTTTCTTTAAAACTTCACCAAATAATTCTTCTGATTTTCCAGCACCATAAATATCAGCATGGTCAAAAAAATTAATACCGTTATCTATTGCATATTTAACTAGTGTTTCTACTTCATCAATACTTTTGTTCGCAATACGCATGCATCCTAAAGCTATTTGTGAAGCTTTTAGATCAGTATGTGGTAATTTAATGTAATTCATATTGTTCCTCCTTTATATTTTATATAAATATTGTATCAAAAAAAAGAAATGAATTATAGATATCTAATCATATTTTTGAGTTCTCGATTTTGTTAGAATGTTGCGACTTTTTAAATAATAAAGCATTGTGATATCTTTTTTTGCTTATTCGATGTACAATGAATAAGAAAGGTGTGACAAATATGAGATTAAAAGATAAAGTAGTAATTGTAACAGCATCAACACGTGGCATAGGATATGCTATTGTAGAAGAAGCTGCTAAAGAAGGTGCAATCGTATATATGGCTGCTAGAAATTTAGAGCTAGCAAAAGAAAAAGCTGAGGAATTAAATAATCAAGGATATTGTGTAAAGTATGTTTATAATGATGCTTCTAAAAAAGAAACATATAAATCAATGGTCGAAGAAGTAATTCAAGCAGAAGGAAGAGTAGATGTATTAGTTAATAATTTTGGTACATCTAATCCTAAGACTGATTTGGATATCGCAAATACTAAGTATGAAGATTTTATTGAAACAGTTGATATGAATTTAGCAAGTGTATTTTTAAGTACACAGGCCGTTCTTCCTTATATGAGAAAACAGAGAGGAGGAAGTATCATTAATATTTCATCCATTGGTGGTCTAATTCCTGATGTTGCACGTATTGGCTATGCGACTAGTAAAGATGCAATTATATATTTAAGTAAAAATATTGCTTTACAGGAAGCAAGAAATAACATTCGTGTGAATGTGGTATGTCCTGGACAAACTGCTACTGATGCGGTATTAAATAATATGTCAGAAGAATTTCAGACTTTCTTTATGCGACATACTCCAATCAAAAGAATGGGGACTCCAAAGGAAATTGCTGATGCAGTAATGTATTTTGCAAGTGATGGATCAGCTTTTACAACAGGACAAGTCATTGCAGTATCTGGTGGCTTTGGTATGGGAACTCCAGTTTTTGCAGATTTAGCAGACATGAGTGCTGATAAAAAACATTAATTATAAAAACCGTGTACATGAGTATTAGTCTTAATCATATACACGGTTTCTTTTTATATTTCGTTTATCTATCCAGCCTAATAATCCCTGTTTTTTTGCCAGGACATGATGTTTTCCTTCATATACGATTTTAACATAGTCGTTCTTTTTTACAGGTAATAGGAAATTTGTATAATTGTAAGCATAGGCAGTCTCATTTTTTATTTCTATGAAAGAGGAAGGAATCCAAATATCACGCTTACTGGCAATATGATGACAATAATAATCATCTTTTTCTTTCTTTAAGATTTTCACTTCACTTTCATGCCATGTTAATGAAAAAGGTGCGTGATTTTGTACATAGCTTGTTTCTTTAATCTGAGCTTTAGGTAAACCATCACTATAAACAAATTGAAATTTTCCTTTTTCAAATAATAAAGCATTTAATTGACCAGAATCTTTCACAACATTACCGCCATCAATTGCGATAACTCTATGTTTAGAATCAATAATAGGATTAAAACAGCAGATTTGTTTCCTATATTCACTTACTGGAAGATGACCAACTACTAGATATTTATTAAAGGAAGAGGTATGATTTAGAAACATATCTTGAACCATGATGTCACGCATGTCATTTCCATATGTATGTTCATTAAGAATGCCAGCATGAGCAAATATAAAATTTGGAGTTTCAATGACATGGGGAAGGGTGTCGATAAAAGTCAATTCCCTAAGAAATACTTTCTTTAAAGCAGAACTCACATAATACATATCAGTATCTTCTTTAATGGTTATACCGATTTGATCAGCCATTTCATGAATGATACTGTTTTTTCTCTGCATGAGGATATCTTTTAGAAAATCTAGACGATAGTCATGTAAAATATTTCGACAGACCATATCACAGTTGCCAGCCATAGGGTGTACATGGGGATTCTTTGATAATTCCATGATAAAATGTAAAGTATCTAAGTTATATTTTCCTTTTTCTAATAAATCGCCAACAAGAAATAATTCATCATGTGAGGAATCATAAGATATCTTTTTAAGTAATTTCTTAAAGACAGGAAGATTAGCATGTATATCACTAATCGCAATAATACGCTGATTCTGCTGTAAGATGGAATATGAATGAATAGATCGATCAAACATTGTTGTTAACCTCCTAGTGATAGTTATTATAATCAAACCTAAATGACATTGCAAGAAAACATTGTCATATTGTTTTGATTAGGCTATGCTAATTACATAGAGGTGATACCATGAAAGATATAAGAGGAGCCTTAATACATTATTATCGTGATCAAAAACAATATTCACAGGAAGGATTGTGTAAAGGAATCTGTGCAGTTTCATATTTAAGTAAAATTGAACAGGGAAAAGTAGTCGCGACCCAGGAAGTATATGATGCATTATTTAAAGCTCTATCTGTTTCATTTTATCAGGAAGAAATGTATATAGAAAAATGGAAACAGAAAATAATAAATGCCTTTGAGGCGTATTATTATGAGGAAGAATGTGAATTAGATCTAATAAAAAAGGAAGCAGATAAACTGTTGCATTCTCCGCTCTGCATAGATTATGTTTTACTTGTTGTATTGTATGAAAAATCTTCTGATTATTTAACTTATGCAAAATACTTTAAAGACTATATGAATGATATGCAGTATGCCTTTTATTTATATCTGCAGACAGAGCGAGTAGACGATCAACAAGCTAATAATGCAATCAATATCCTAAAGAATGCACAGAAATATTATGATTGGAGTATTTTGGAATTGCGTTATGGAGAGATTTTAGAGTTTAATCTTGGTGATTATTCACAGGCAATAGATCATTTTATGCGATCCTATCATCTAGCTAGTGAGGAAGGTTATCTTTCAGGAATGATATATGCCTCTTTACAGATTGGTAACTGTTATGCTTGTGTTAATGCAGAGAAAACAATGTTGAAGTACTATACACGCTGTGAACATCTTATTCGCAGCAGTAAGTATAAAAAACTGCAGGGTACGATCTGGTATAATATTGGCTCAGTCTATCAGGAGTGGAATCAATATGATAAAGCAGAAATATATCTTTTAAAGGCATATAATAGTAATCTTCCAAACGACTTTTTATGTTATCACAAACTTATTTTGTTGTATGATAAGATTGATCAAGAAAAGGCTTTGCATTATTTAAATGAAGCTAAGCAGAAATATCAAGAGATACGAACTAATGACAGTGATGAGATTCTTCACTTTTTAGAACTTCATATGCATAAAGAAGGTCAGAATAGTGAAGAATATGTAGAATGTCTGAAAAATATTTGTGAAGGTGATTTATACTATTATGGAGTGCGTTATTTTCATCTGCCATATTATATAGAGGCTTTAAAGAAAAAAAGAAGATATAAAGAAGCATTGCAAATTGTAGAAAAGTATCATTTTCACAGAATATAGCTATTTTATATATCTTAACCTTATATTTATGCATAGATTTTCATAAATATAAGGTCTATTTTTCATTAAATATAAAACTTATAATAAATGTACAGATAAGGAGGGGTTTATTTGCATAAAACATTATGGTCACATGACTTTACGATTATTACCTTAGGTACATTTATTAGTGCAATAGGTTCAACAGCAATGAATTTTGCATTATCTTTAGTAGTGTTTGATCAGACATCATCAACACTTTTAACAGGAGTATTCTCTGCAGTTTCTTTAATTCCAACAGTGATTATTCCTATTCTGGCTGCACCATTTATTGATAGTGGTAATCGTAAGCGTTATATTTATGTATTAGATTTTATGAGTGGAGGGTTTTATTTAGCATTTGCTTATTTCTTATTTATTCATGATTTTTCTTATGTAGCATACTTATTATTTTCTCTCTTAACTTCTTCTATAGGTACTATTTATTCTTTGGCATATTCATCTTTATATCCAGATTTGATACCAAAAGGATTTGCGCAAAAAGGATACTCTGTTTCTTCTTTGATATATCCAAGTGTAACTGCTTTATTTACACCAATTGCTTCTTTAATTTATGTGTATTTGGGGATTGCCTGGATTTGTGTGATGGAGGGAATACTATTAATTGTGGCGGCAATCTTTGAAAGTCAGATTCACATTCAGGATCGGCGAAAGAAAAGTACGTTTTCCTTTCGTTCTTATCGGAAAAATTTAATACAGGGTTTCTGGTATTTGAAAAAGGAAAAGGGAATTCGATCAATTTATGAATATATGGCTATAACAAATGCTAGTGCAGAAGGAATAAATCTAGTAAGTATGGCGATGTTTCAATCTTCACCAATACTTTCAACAACTATGTATGCCTTTTTAACAACTGCTGATACAATAGGTCGTATGATTGGTGGTGTACTCCATTATTTTATTAAGATTCCTACAAAAAAACGATATAAAGTGGCAGTAAGTGTGTATACATTATATGAAAGTTTTGATATGATTTGGCTGTTTCTGCCTTATCCTTTTATGATTGTCATTCGTTTTATTCAAGGATTTTTAGGAATTAATTCTTTAAATATACGGGAATCAAGTACAAAAATGTATATTCCTAATGATATGCGAGCACGTGTTGATGCTTTATTTCAGGTATTAATCGCCTTTATAACGATCATCGCACGATTATTTGCAGGCTGGATTGCTCAATATATTTCATATCCATTCTGTGCTGTATTATTTGCAGGCATGGCTTTCTTTGTTTTGTTGTTGTGTATAGTTCACAATAAGAAAGAAATTTTGCCTATTTATAACCAGAATATATAAGGAATGTGCTATACTAATAAATAATAAATTTGAGGTGAGTACATGTTAAAGGATTTAGTATTAAGAAATCGTAGTTATCGCAGTTTTGATGAAAAAAGAGAAATAAAAAAAGAAGAATTGCTTGATTTAGTAGAACATGCCAGATTATGTGCTTCTAGTGTAAACCAACAGCCTTTAAAGTATTATCTGGCATATACAAAGGAAGATTTAAATAAGATCCAGCCCTTGACAGGATGGGCAAAGGCTTTGAAAAAAGAACTTCCATATCCAGGACATTATCCTCAGGCTTTTATTGTTATTTGTCAGGATATGCAAATCGCATCTAACATGCAGGCATTTCTGAAAGATGTTGGTATTGTTGCACAGACAATGTTGCTTCGCGCAGTTGAAAACAAGCTAGGCGGCTGTATGATTGGAAATTTTAATCCAAAGGATTTATCAAAGGTTTTACAATTAGATGAATATCTGATGCCTCATCTAATACTAGCGATTGGAAAACCTGATGAAACAATCATTCTTGAAGATGCAAAACCTGGACAAAATATCAGCTATTATCGAGATGAGGATGATGTCCATCATGTACCAAAACGTTCTCTTGATGAACTCATTATTGCGCATGAAAAATAGCAGTCGAAATTTTGACTGCTTTCTAGCTGGTTTCACGAAATAGCCATGGAAGCAAAATATCTAATTCTTTTTCCCAGCTTTCTTCATTATGTTTTCCTTTATAGACTAGATTAGGGTAAACATTAGGGCTTTTTTGAAGAAGCAGTTGTAGTAGTTTCACAAGATAGCTGCTAGCTAAGGCAAGCTGCTGTTTACTGGAAAACTCATCGCTTCCCCAGGAAAGATATATATCATGGTGTATTAGAGAAGAACATTGACTGATATCTTTAGCTAATTGTTCTTTTACATAATATACAAAGGGGGATAAGACAGCTGCTTTTGAATAAATGTTTGGATAGGATAAAATACCGTATAGTGCCATAAGACCTCCCATAGAACTACCTCCTATAGCAGTATGAGAAACATCAGGCAATGTTCGATAAGTATGATCTACCCAGTGTTTAAGATCACTAGTGATCCATTTAAACAATTCCTTTCCTCTACCAGTGATATGTCCAATATTTGGGTCACTAAAATCATAAGGAGAGAATTCCTCTAAACGCTGATTTCCAATGTGATTACACTCCAAACCAACGACAATCAGCTGACTGTTATGACAATCTAGCCATTTTTTTAATCCCCAGCATTTTCCATAAGTGGCGTCTTCATCATAAAACAAATTGTGACCGTCAAACATATAGAGAACAGGATAACGATGATGCGTCTGATTATAGTTTTTAGGTAAATAGATATGTAATATACGCATATCTTTAAAACAAGGAATGTAAATTTTTTTCTTTTCAATCATAGCATCACCTCTTGCATATAATTATACATATTATTTATACATCAGGGAAGTATAAATAATAGAAACACGATAGAAAAGTCATATGTGTTTAGTTTTAGCTCATCATATGATATAGTAGGAACAGGTGATAATATGAAAAAAATTAAAATGATGTATTTAAAAAACTGTCCTCATTGTAAAGCTGCCTTTCAAATGATGAAAGAACTTCAAAGTGAAGATGAAAGATTTAGTCAGCTTGAAATTGAAACAATCGAAGAAGAGGAATACAAAGAAATTGCGGATCAGATGGATTATTGGTATGTACCTGCTTATTTTGTAGATGGTATAAAGTTATTTGAAGGGGTACCTTCCAAAGATGCAATCCGCAATGTATTTCTAGATGCTTTATCAAAATAAAAAAGCTATTTATTTAGCTTTTTTTATTTTGTTATTCTTGTACAAATCGGAAAAAATCCTGTATTTCGCTTTCTGTTTTAAAGCGAGCAACGATTATTTCATCTCCCATAGCGCTAGCTAATGCTTTTGGCATTCGCTGAATTAGAAGTACATGTTCTCTATAAAGATCTTTTATCTCCTGCATGGTATGCTGGTAAGTCAAACGATCACGACGACCTATAAAACCAGAGGAATATTTTCTTTCTTGTTTATATTGAACTGTATCATGTACTATCATGTTAGCCCAAAGCTGATAGACATTACAATCATTTGCATAATCAATCATATCAGGAAGAAAGCCTCCTGGTGGTCGCATATTTACTTCTAATCCGATAATTTCATTTGCCTTGCCGATTGGCTGATCTTTGGTTAGACGGAAAAATTCAAAATGGAAGAAACGCTGAGCGCTTGGAAATGCCTGAACAGCTCTTGTCCCTATTTCTATAATGTCCTCAGGAATATCCTTATATGAATAACAGCCAATACCTTTTTGTTCGTTTACTACGTCCATAAGACTATCGGTATATTGATGAGAAGAAGTAAATAAAATTTCTTTTTTACTGTTTGTAATGCCATCAAATGAAAAACAGCTGCCTTCAATAAACTCTTCCATGATCATTTCCTCTTTTAACCCTTTTTCAAAAAAGGAAGTAAGTTCTTCTTCGTTTTTTATCTTATGGGTATCGCTGGCACCTACACCAATGTCAGGTTTTATGACAATTGGATAACCAACTAAAGATACAAATTCAAGGGCATCTTTTAAGGTGGTTGCTAATTGCCAGCGAGCTGTTTTTATTCCAGCTTGTTTAAAGCATTCTTTCATACAATGCTTTCTTTGACAATAATCTAAATCATCATACGAAATTCCATTTAACACATGAAAATCCTGTCGCAATCTTGTATCCTGACGAAGCCAGTATTCATTGTTTGATTCTATCCAATCAATTTTTCCATATTTGTATGTAAACCAGGCTACAGCTTTAAATACTTCATCATAATTTTCTAAATTTGAAACTTGATAGAAATCATGAATTGAATTTTTGAGATTTAAGCTTAATGAATCGTAAGAGGTATCCGCAATTGCCAATACAGTGACGCCATTGTTTTTTAATCCCTGACAGAAAAGCCAATAGCTTTCAGGAAAATTTGGAGAAATAAAAATAAAATTCATACACGTTCCTCCTCTTTAATTGCCTATATATGTAAATTTTACTGTATTCATAAATGAATGTCAAAAACCTTTCTGCAAATTTATGTAGGAATAATGTGAAAAAAGAGGAAGTATGGTATAATTTTTTCATGAAAAATGAGGTGTGGTCATGAAGAAAAAATATATTTCATTAGCTTTAGCTTGTGTGTTATGCGCATGCAGTGCAGCAGAAGACAAAAGTATTGAACAGCAGAATAGTTCTAATCAGGCATATTGTTCAGAAGAAGGGACGACATGCAGTATTGATGAATCAGCAGATATGAAAGATTACGAAGGGATTGATGAAGAAAATAATGCATTTGTGGAAACAAGCATGGATGAAGCCTTGTCTATTTTCCGCAATAAGAAAACTGCTATCCTTTATTTTGGATATCCAGATTGTCCATGGTGTGTAGAGGCGGTGCCTATTTTAGATGAACTTGCGAAGGAAAATAATCAGCAGATTTTATATATTCGTACACGTGATGATCAAAAAGAATTATTGTATACGGATGATGAAAAAAAAGAACTGATTTCATATGCTAAGGAATATATGAATCAGGATGAAGAAGGGAAATATCAGCTTTATGTTCCTTTTGTGGTATTTGTGAAAAATGGTAAAATTATGAATGCACATATTGGTACAGTAGATGGACACGACGCGCATGAGCGAACAATGACAGAAGACGAACAAAAAGAGCTTACAAAAATATATGATGAAATGTTTCAGTCAATAGAGTAGGGGGTGTATATATGAGTAGTCAAGTAAAAAAAATAACTATTTCTGCATTTTTCTTAGCACTTGGATTAGTACTTCCATTTGCATTTCATTCTTTTGGGCCAGGAGCTGGGGCAATGTTTTTGCCTATGCATATACCAGTTTTGTTGTGCGGGTTTGTTTGCGGTTCAGGATATGGTGCTTTAATTGGGGTCTTAACTCCTTTAGTATCAAGTGCACTTACAGGAATGCCGGTATTCATGCCAACTGGCATTGCGATGTGCTTTGAACTGATGACATATGGTTTTTTAAGTGGTTTAATAGTAAAAAGACTGCCTCTTTATCCTTCATTGATTATTACGATGCTGGCAGGAAGAGCAGTAAGCGGTATTGTTAATCTTATCCTATTAAGCATGGCAGGAAAAGCATATACATTAGAAATATTCTTAACTGCGGCATTTGTGACTGCACTGCCAGGAATTATTTTACAGTTAATTATAATTCCTTTACTTGTAAAGGTAATTGAAAAGATTGAAATTCATAAAGAATAAAAAAGAACCAATGTTTCCTAATATCAATATAGGAAGATTGGTTCTTTTCTTATGGTCTTACAAATGTAATATTGCCTTCATCTAAAGATGCAATACGAGCTTGGGAATATACTGGATATCCTAGTTCTTCCACTTTTTTTCTACCTGGCTGAAATGCTTTTTCAATCACAATTCCAATGCCAGCGACTTTAGCATGTGCTTGTTCCAAAATATGTATTCCGCCTAGACATGCTTCACCATTAGCCATGAAATCATCGATGAATAAAACATGATCATCTTCATGTAAATATTTTTTGCTGCAGATTAAGTTATAATCTTTATTTTTGGTAAAAGAATGAACTTGACATGTATATGCATCATCTTTCATGATTCTTGATGTATCCTTTTTGAAATACACAACAGGAACCTCAAGGATGTAGCCAAGCATTACTGCTGGAGCAATCCCGCTTGTTTCAATTGTGGCAATTTTTGTGATCTTAGTGTCTTTAAAATGCTCTTTAAAGTCCTTTGCTAATTCCATCATTAGGGAAGAATCGATTTGATGATTTAAAAATGCATCAACCTTTAAAACATCTGCATTCATTGCCTCGCCGTATTTTTCAATGTATTCTTCCAGTAACTCCATAAAACGCTTCCTCTCTTTTTGTTCAAAATATAAAAAAATGAGACTGTTTTCTCATGTCATTTATTATAATATGTGACATGAGAAATTACAATCCTTTTTTTTATGGGTTATAATGTAAACTATATCTAGAATAAATGAAGAGAATAACAGAATGAAATTAAAACAGGAACAAATGCAGAACAAATGATTCCATTTAGAACAGCTAATACTACAGTTTCTTCATTAGTGTATTTAATTAACATAGATAAAGTTGTATCTTCACTTGTTGCTGCTGCTGGAGCTATGCATGTATAATTATTGAATTTGATTGCAATAAAGGGAATAATTAAAAAAGAAAAAATTTCTCGCATTAAATTACTTAAAAAAGCAATACTGCCAATTTCAGCACCGGCTAGCTTCCCTAAAGTAGCTCCAGCTAAGCTATACCAACCTAAACCACTGGTAATTGCAGTACTAATATTTATTGGGTAATGAATGATCAAACCACATATTACTCCCCCTAATACAGAGGCAATTATAATACCAAATGGAATAATAAGTACTTTGACATGATATTGACGTAATTTGGCTAAAAGTCCTTCGTGAAGACCGATACTAATTCCTACAGAAAACATCAATATATATAAAATAAAATCAGAATGTGAACTGATAACTGATAAAAAAGAAATATCAATACCAGATTGACCATATAAAATACCTAAAATCAAAGCTAGAATAGTTAAAAAAACCATAAACAACACCCCTTACTAATTTATCCTATTTCATGAAATGATTTGTCAGAAAGTAGACTAATATAATAGAAAGAACAGTAGGAATTAGAAAAAACAAAAAACTTGACAGTCCTAAGCTTGCCAGTTCTTGAAAGAAATTATCTTTGTTTCCTAACATAACTCCCATTGAAAATATTAATAGTAATGTACAGATCAATTGTATATATTCGTTTAATTTCTTTTTGTCTGCAGGGTATATACGATTACCAATCAATACACCGATGCACATAACGATTAAAATATCCATATATACTATCCCCTTTCAAATCGGAAAGATTTTATCATATGGTGATGGAAATGTAAATATAATAACGATTGAGTTCCACTATTTATAAGAATATTTATGCGATAATATTAGAAAATAAAAAGGAAAATTATAACCAATTTATCTAGAGATAAGAAAAGAAGTGCGAAATGCAAATTTTTATAAAAATATAGAACAATGACTTTATTTATATGAAGAGTTTGTGATATAATTAGCATGCTAAAAAAAGCACAAGTATACGTTGTAGTTTATAGAGGAGGATATTATGTCTTTATTTGATCATGAAGCAAGACAATTTAAATTTGATGTATTAAAAGAAGTGAGCAGACGCGCATTTGAAGGGAAATTAGATGAGGATGTATGCGATGAGGTGGCGAATCTTTTGATTCCAGGTAAGCATGCAGACTTCCGCTGCTGTATTTATAAAGAAAAAGAAATTATTCGTCAAAGAACTCGCATGGCTTTAGGTAAACCGCCTGTACCAGTTGAAAATGACAATAAACGTCAAATCGTACGTGTTATTGAAGCAGCATGTGATGGCTGCAGTATTCATAAGATACAAGTAACAGATAACTGCCGTAAATGTATGGCAAAAGCATGTTTATCCGCATGTAAATTTGATGCTATTCATATGGGGGAAGACAGAGCTTTTATTGATTATAGTAAATGTAAGGAATGTGGAGCATGTAAAAATGCATGTCCATTCAATGCTATTGTTGAGACTCAGCGCCCATGTATGAAAAGCTGTCCTGTAGATGCTATTCATATGGGGGAAGATGGATTAGCTAATATTGATGAAGAAAAATGTATTAACTGTGGTGCATGTCAGGCAAAATGCCCATTTGGCGCAATAGAAGATATGTCTTGGATGGTAGATGTTGTTGAAACTTTAAAAAATGAAAAAGAAGTATATGCAATCTTTGCACCTGCTATTCAAGGACAATTTGACCAGGCAACACTTCCGCAGATCATGGAAGCTATGAGACAATTAGGCTTTAAAGAAGTATATGAAGCTGCCATTGGTGCAGATGCAGTTGCATGGTATGAAAAAGAAGATGCTAAAAAACATAAGGAAGAAGGACAGAAAATTACAACTTCATGCTGTCCAGCGTTTGTTAATTTAGCAAAACAGCATTATCCATCAGTATATGAAAACAATGTGTCTCATATGGTGAGTCCAATGATTGCAATGGCAAGATATCTAAAAAAACATCATCCTGAAAGCAAGATTGTTTTCGTAGGACCTTGTGTTGCGAAAAAACAGGAAGTACAAGGCAGTGAAGTAGATTTTTGTATCACATTTGAAGAATTAGGTGCTATGTTTGTTTCAAAAGGAATCTCTCCGGAAAACTGTACTCCAAAAGAAACAGATACTGCTTCTGCATATGGACGTTCATTCTCTATTGGAGGAGGCGTATCTAAGGCAGTTGTGGAAGCATTGCAGGAAAATAAGGATGAGCCTATCACAACAGAATATGCAGATGGCAGTGAAGCTTGTAAAAAAGCTTTACTACTTATGAAAGTAAACCGTTTCCAGGCTGATATCTTAGAAGGTATGGCATGTCAAGGTGGATGTATCTGTGGACCAGCAACTATTGAATCTGCCCCTAAGGCAAAAGCACGCATGACAAAAGAAAACATGGCATTAAAAGATAAGACAATTACCTCTACATTCCAGGTATTTGATTTTTCAGATATTGATTTGCATAGATAATATGATATAAAAAACGACAGATATCTACAATTTTCGATCATGATATGTGCTATGCTATTTTAGGTGATATTATGAAACGAGTTTATATAGTATATCCGTATTTCTATGATACGCTAAGTAGATATAAAACGATTTATCATTTATTTTGTAATATAAATGAACAACAAAGAAATAAAATGTTTATTTCTATCGATTTAAAAATGTTTCATCATAGTGCAGAAACTTTTTATCAAATAGATATAGAGCTAAAAGATAATAGATTGTGTTTTAAAGATGATTTTAGAGCAAATGTGTATATAGCAAAAATAGAAAATGGCACAATGCTATTCAATGAAATAGATAATCCGTTTTATCTGCTATTAAAAAGATTGTATCGATATCTGATTGTGGAAGAAGTATAGAATTTAGAGAAAGGTATTGTAAAATCACACTAAAAATAGTAAAATAACAGTATTGTAAGGAGGATTACATATGGATTTTATTAGCTCTGTGTTATTTACCCTTGTTGGATTAGTTATTGGGGGCTTCTTGGGTTTTTATTTCACAAAGAAAAAATTTGAAAAAGAATTAAGAGAGAACCCACCAATTAATGAAAAAATGATTCGTGCTATGTTTTTACAGATGGGAAGAAAACCTTCTGAAGCTCAAATTAAGCAAATAATGAAATCAGTAAATGCAAACAGATAATATTACACGGCATATGCCGTGTTTTATTTTTTAAGCATATTTTAAAATATTTAATTTTTTTATTATTCTGAATATAAGCTAGATGCTATTTTTTTGTAAACTATCTAACGAATATGTAAGATAAAATCACAGATACTTAAATGTGTTATAATGATAATAGTTTATAAATGTAATAAGGAAAGAAGGCACTAAAATGGGAAGAATAATAAAGAAATTGATTCTTATTGTTATTTTATGTCTATGTATTATTATTTCAATATTTGTAGGTTTAGGATATCTAAATCATTTTAGAGTTACAGAGGAAACAAGCATTCAAGATAAAATTGAAGAAATAAAGAAACAACCTTCATATGTTGTTTTGGATGAAATAAGTGATGATTTGCTAAATGCTACAATAGCTATTGAAGATCATCGTTTCTATGAACATAATGGAGTGGAACTGCGTTCAATGGCTAGAGCTCTTGTTCAAAACATTGTGGCAGGAGAGATTGTAGGCGGTGGAAGTACAATAACACAGCAGTTAGCTAAGAACTTGTATTATACATATGATCAGTCCTATTTAAGAAAGTTTAGTGAAATATTCACTGCATATGCATTAGAGAAAGAGTTAAGTAAAGATGAGATACTAGAGGTATATGTAAATATTATTAATTATGGCGATAATTATTTTGGGATTAAAGAGGCAGCGGAAGGTTATTTTAATAAGGAACCAAAAGATTTAACTTTGGATGAAGCAACATTATTAGCTGGATTGCCTCAATCACCTTCAAATTATCAACTAAGTGACCATCATGAAGCAGCTAAGCAAAGACAGCAACAAGTAATAGAAGCTATGGTTGATGAAAATATGATTACAGAATCCGAGTTAAATAGTATCTTGAAGTAAAGTAAAAAAATAAAAAAGGGGTATTGCATTATAAAAAGAAATAAGCTATAATAAACAGGCAATCGCCCGAGTGGTGAAACTGGTAGACGCAACGGACTCAAAATCCGTCGGTAGCAATACCATGCCGGTTCGAGTCCGGCCTCGGGCACCATTTAGTAAATCTAGCAGCTTAGGCTGCTTTTTTTATGATAATCTCATATGGCAAAGATTAATAAGTATGATGTTTAATAAAAGCTTGACCTATTTGATAAAAAATCGTATAGCAGAGTAGATTTGGCTATATTACATAATATATTGAATAGTGAATATTGATTTATAGTAAACTTAAATATAAAAATATAATTATTCTATGAATAAAATAAAGGATAAAATGAGTAATGCAAAATACCCGAAGAATGTCGGATAAGAAAATATATAGAATTATATAAATGAGAAATAGAATTTGGTAATGCAGATATCATTATGCATCTATATTGAACAATAAAGATGTATAGAAGATGATAATAAACTATTGATATTCATGATAAATAGTTCAAGAAATATATAATCAAAAGGGAGTGACTGTATTATAACAGTTTGTTTAATAAGAGATATGTGTATAAGTATCAATATATGCTACGATAAAAAAGAAAATGACAAAAAACTGCAAAAAGTTTAAAAAAGTTGTTGACATGAAAGATTATTCGGTGTATTATATACGAG
>OLQY01001421.1_pt1 | contig 20468 bp, 21 predicted proteins | sample 1672851 | NCBI WGS metagenome assembly OLQY01 (sample SAMEA3136730, study PRJEB25190) | human gut metagenome | reverse complement strand
TTGCCTGGAAATCGAATCCTTGGCGTCCCTTGCGGCGCGGCGCGAATCGGATGGCAACATCTTCTCCCCGAAAGGACGAAAGCCCGTCAGAGGGGCCAAAGAATCGTTTTTAGGGGCAAAAGACGCCTTGCGCGTCGATTGGAGTCAGGGGCGGGCGGGATTCAACGAGGCCTCCACCGGCTTGAGCCAGTCGGACAGCCCCTTCGCCGCCCGGTCCGCCCTCGCGGCGGCCTTCGCCGGGTCCGCGGAGCAGGAGAGCGCCGGGACCTCCGGCGGCCTCGTCGCCGACAGCGGCACAAGACGGTCGAGATCATACGATTGGTCGAGCCTCGACACGGCGTCGTCCATGCGGCGGCGTGCTTTCATGGCCCGCGACTCCAGCGCCGACAGGCGCCCCAGCGCGTCCGAGCATTCCTCCACGGCGGCCCGCTCCGCCCCCAGCGTCCTCGCCCGGGCGGAGAGGACCATGCAGCCGCCGCCGACGGCCGCGGAAAGCAGAAGGACGGCGGAGAGGACCGCCGCCACGCCACGGCGCGCCCGGCGCGCGGCCCAGCGGCGTCCGTCCTCCGCCCCGTCCGCGATCAGCCGGCCGAACTCCGGCGGCTCCGCGTACGACCATCGGGACACGAGCCCCATCGGACCGCGCACGCGGATGCCATGCGCGGCCACCGACTCCAGGCTATCGTCCGTCATGGGAGCCCAGGAGACCCTCCATCACGCCCGCGATCGTGCCGATGACGACGCCGACCGCGGTGAGCGCGGCGCCGGCGATCAGCTTCAGCGCGGAGACCAGGACGAACATGACGGCGAAGCCGATCACGAATCCGATCACGTACAGCATTTTCCGACACCTCCTTTTGCGTGCCCTTGTTTTTTCGGTCCCCATGCGTCCCCGGGACGCTAGATGCGGGCGAAGGCGCCCTCGGCATGCCACTCGGCCTCAAGCAGGCCGCGTGTGTCCCCGTCCAGACCCAGGGCCTTGGCGACGGCGTCGAGCTCCGCGGCGCTCCTGCCCTGGGCGAGGGCCAGCTTGTAGGCGCGGCGCTCCGTCTCGCCGACGCCGCGGAGCGCGGAGCCGGTCACGGACGTGGTGGTGGCCATGTCCAGCGCGTCGCCGGTCGCGTCGCCGTCCTCGCCGGTCATGGAGTAGTCCGCGTAGTTCGCGGCCCACTGGCGTATCCTCGCCTGCCCGCGCCGGTACATGCCCTCGAAGTCCTTGCGGCCGTTGAACGGCTCCTCCATGTCGTTGCGGTCGATGTACACGCGGGGCCTCACGCCCTCATGGGCGCTCCTGCCATCCGTGTAGTTGAGGCCGTTGCCGAACGAGCTGCCCTTCGCCTTCTTCTCGGCCACGTAGTCGGCGAGGGCCGCGTCCCATAGGGCGTCGCGCGTCTCGCCGTCCGGTGTGGAGCCCTTGTGCCCGGCCTTCCACTCGGAGACGCGGTCCATGTACCTGTGGCCCACGCGCATGCGATGGGCGGACATGCGGATCTCCTTGGACGTGAAGAACCGTTCCACGCTCGACTGGTCCACCGCGGCTCTGAACGCCTCCGGGGTGAGGCATCGGGTCGGGTCGAGCGCGTAGCAGCGCCGCGCGCTCTCCGCCCTGTCGTGGATGATGCCGCGGGCCGTCTCCATGGAGTCCACGTCGCTCGGCAGCCATTCGCGCAGATGCCGGACGAGCCGTCCGGGCCGCTCCGGCGTGCCCAGCGCCCTCCTCTCGATGCTCTCCGCCTCCGCCGTGTCGACCGGGTCCCTGTTGCGGTAGTCGTCGACCACACCCGGCATGCTCGCCGCCAGCGCGGCCCTGTCGTACCGCCAGCCGGGGGCCTCCCGGTCCAGCCAGCCGGCCAGCGTGTGGTTCGCCCCGACGGGGCCGAGCTTCGAGCAGTCCGGCGGCTCCTTGCCCGCGATGGCCCGGGCCGCCGACACCTGCAGGACCACCTTGTCCATCGCGGCCGGCCGGGCCTCCAGATCGTCGTCGGAGCCCTGTCCGGCCTTCCTGTCGAACTGTCCGCCGTCCGGGCGTCCCGCGGCCTTGTGGCTGTTGCCGTTCGCATCCATCGTCATGATTTCCATCCTCCTTGTCCGGCGCTGTCCGGCCTCTATGCCCGGAAAGGACGCATGGGCGGGACGTCGGAAACGAGAAGGAGCGAACGATGATGGAGCTGACGATTTACATATTCCGCATGGACGGCGAGGGCGAGGGGCCGGCGCCGTTCCACGGATACCGTTACAGGACCGAATTGGACGACGACCGGACGCGCGCCGTCGTCCGTCTTATGGAGGCCATGGACGACGCGTACGAGCTGATCGACGGGCCATGCCATCGCTACGAGATCCACGGCGGGACGGAGGACATCCTCCGCCCCCTGCTGGAGGCCGCCGGCATCACGCCCGACTTCGGGCTCCTGCCCGGCCTGACGCGCCGTTCGGAGATCGTCGTCGAGTTGGTCGACTAGAGCCGCCCGACGCATATGGCCTCGGTATGAGGCCTGCATTCGACTACGACGGCTCCGCCGTCTACAACATCGACGCCCGCGATCTGCCGTCCGTCCTCGACGGGCCGGTGGACGCGGTCGTCACCGACCCGCCCTACGAGCTGGGGCTCGGCACCGCCGGCGAGACCGCCCGATGGGACTCCACCGGCATCGCGTTCGACCCGGACTTCTGGCATGTCATCCTGGGCGTCATGCGCCCCGGGGCGTTCCTGTTCGCGTTCGGCTCCCCGCGCACCTGGCACAGGCTCGCCTGCGCCGTCGAGGACGCCGGATTCCTCATCCGCGACCAGCTCTGCTGGCTGTACGCCTCCGGCATGCCGAAGGGCGAGTGGGGCGACCATGCGGTCGACCGGGCGCTGGGCGTGTCCGACCCGCGCGCGTCGAGGGAGGCCGGCTCCGCCAGCCTGCGCGGCCGCCGTCTCAAGGAGGGCGCCTACATCCCCGCGACCCCGGAGGCGTCCCGCTGGACCGGCTTCAATCCGGCCCTGAAACCCGCCTGGGAGCCCGTCGTCGTGGCCCAGCGTCCCCGCGAGGCCATGCTGGGGCGGAATCTTCTCGACCACGGCACGGGCGCGCTGGACGTCGCGGACGCGGCCGTGCCCGCCGACATGGCCGAGCTGGGGCGCCGCTACGAACGCAACAGCCGCCTCCGCGACGGCGACCCGCGTGGCGGCGACGTCATGCGCGACACGGCGACGCCGCGCCCCGACGCGCCCCGTCTGGACGGACGGTATCCGTCCGACCTGGTCCTCGACCCGCGCCTGGACCGGCTCCTGCCCGAAGGCCCCGCCGTTCTACTTCTGCCCGAAGGCGTCCGGCGCGGACAGGCCGGTCGTCGCGGACGCGCCGATGCGCCGTCCCGCCGCCGGGTGGCCGGAGCAGGCCGCCCGCCTGGGACTGCGCCCGGACGCGCCGGAGGTGCCCGCATCCCTGCTGGACGCGGAGGCCATGGCATGCACGACGGACGCGGGCGCCCGCCGCCTCGCCCATCCGACCGTCAAGCCCGCGTCCCTGATGCGCTGGCTTGTCCGCCTTTCCTGCCGTCCGGGCGGCCTGATCCTCGACCCGTTCCTGGGCTCCGGCTCCACGATGGCCGCCGCCCGCATCGAGGGACGCCGCTGCGTGGGCTCCGAGCTGGACACGTCCTATCTGCCGCTCATCGACGCGCGGGTGCGCTCCACGGCCGCCTTCGACCCGCTGTTCTAGGACGCATAGGAAGGAATCGGGAGCCGCCGTGGAGGCGGCGTGAAAGCGCCCACCGGATCGTAGTCCAATGAATCCGGCCGCCGTAGCGTCCGTCCTCCACGACGGCTTCAACCCGCTTTCCGGGACGCATGGCCGCCCTGCCGCCGCGGAAAGGCCGTGGGGACGAAAAGGAGCAGGACAATGGATACCGTCAGCAAGGCCATGGAATTCCTGAAGACACTGCCGAAGGACGCGCGCGTGTCCGTCAACGTCGGCGCTGAGGGCGCCGTAAGCCGTCATCTGCGTTTCCCGCGCGCCACGGCCGACGTCATAGCCGAGGATGTCTGGTGCCGCGGGGACATCGGCGCCATGATCGAGGATGCGGGCAAAGAGCCGTCCGACGCCAACATCGACGCGGTGCTCGCCGCCGTGCCGCGCGGGCTCGACATGTTCCTCGACCGGCTCACGGAGGAGGGAAGCGAAATCCTCCACATCATCTACGACGACGCCATCGAATCCCTTGACCAATAAGAACAAGAAGGCCGCCCCCGGAGTCCATGCCGGATTCCGGGGGCGGCCTTTTTCGTTCCTTTGGCGTCACCTGCGCCGGGAGGCCATCGCAAGGGCGATGCCGATGGCGGCCAGCAGGACGATGCCCACGGCCGCGCCGGCGATGGCCACGCCCGTCGAGACGAGCGGTCCGGATGCCGTGGCCGCGGATGCGGAATCCGCCGTCTTGTCCGCGGCCTTGTCGGCGTCATGCAGCGTACCGACCCGCACGGTGCGCACGACGGTGCCGTCCGGCGTGGTGAACGCCAGCGTGCGGATGCCGTCCTTGGTCGAATCGGCCACCGTCCAGCCATCGGGCAGTCCCGACCATTCCAGCGCCGACGAGTCGGCGAGGTCATTGCCGTCCCACGGCTTGCCGTCGACGGTGAACGTCAGGCCTTTAAGGTCGTCGGCCGAGTATTTTGGCGCCTCGGCGGACACGACGGTCTTCAGGCTCCAGACGATGACGTCGTTCCGTATGAACAGGATCCGGGCGGTCTTCGTACCGTCCGCATTGTCCGTGACGGATGGCTCGGTGGTCATGCCGTCGAGCTTCGGCGCGCCGGTGACGGCCAGGTCGGAGGCGGACAGTCCGTCGAAAGCGGCGCGCGGAATCGTGGCCTTGCCATCGGACGCGGCCGTGCCGGTGACCGTCATCGAGGTGTCGAGGAACGGCGTGGAGTGCAGCCGGTAGGACTTGACGGCCGTGCCGTCCGGAGCCGTGATATAGGAGGTCGTGATGTAGGAGGTCAGGCAGGCCTCGTGTCCGTCCAGGTTCGATGTGAGGGCGCAGTTGGTGGCGTCCTCGCGGACCGTCCAGCCTTGGGACAGGGAGGACCTGTCGACCGTCACGCCCCCGTCCACGTCGAAGTCGAGCGTGTCGGACCGGTAATCACCCCTGCGCGGCGTGGCAGTGAATCGGATGCCCTTGAGGTCGTCGACCGAGTATTTCCGTTCCGTCGATCCATTGTCACCGCCCGTGGAGCCGCCGGACTTCAGATCCGCGGCCAGGGATTTGACCTGGGAGGTGGATACGACCTTCTGCGTCGGACACTGGGCCAGCGTCGAGGCGAGCGCGTCATGCTCCTTCTGGTCGACGGTCAGCGAGTACTTGGCCTTGATGCCGATCTGCAGTGCGGCGTAGTCGCAGCGGAAGGCGTCCCACGACGGCATCCAGCCGGCCGCGTCCGCGTCCTTCTTCGCGTTGTTCGCTCGCGCCTGCACGGCGAGCAGGACGTCCGGGTCAGTGTAGTAGGTGTCGCGCTGCTCCTCGGTCCTGTCCTTGAGACCGGAGTTGTACGCCTCGGCGTAGGCGACGACGTGGTCGATCTGGATGCCTCCATCCGTCGCGGACGCGGAGCCTCCCTCCGCTTTGTTCGCCTTGCCTTGGACGAAGTGGACGGTCCCGCCCGCGTACGGCTCGGGGTCGAGCGTGCCTGTGGCGACGTGGCCGTTGGCCTTGTGTGTCGTGCCGGACAGGTCGCGGTCGAGGACGAGGTCGCGCGTGTTGTAGGCCGCATGCCTGCCGTCGGCGGAGCCCGCCCAATCGTGGTCCTTGCGGTCGGAGGACACGTCCGTCTGGTCGGCGACCGTCAACGTGGAGAGGACCCGGACGGCGCTCTCGCCGGTCGGAATGGATGTGGGGTTGTTGACGGCGGCCTGCGCCGACAGCGGCATGAGCATGGCCGCCGACAGGGCGACGGCCGATAGAGGGATAAGTCCGTTCATGATGACGGCCTATGCCCGGCATAGTCCGGGGAAGACGGACAAGGAGACCAATCATGGCACAGGACAGGAACGGCAACAACCACAAGGCCGCGGGCCGTCCTGACGGCGGACAGTTCGACAGAAAGGCGGGGCAGGGCTCCGACGACGACCTGGACTTCGACGAGGCCGACGCGAGGCTCGCCGCCGCCATGCCCGGCATGGACGCGGACAGGCGACGGATGCTCATCGAGGCGGCCATGAACGCGAAAGCCTCCCGCCATCGCGTCGAGACCCTCATGGAGTTGAAGCCCACGGCGGCCCGGATGCCCAGGATCGGCGCCCATGACACCACGCACGACGTGGCCGCCAAGCTCGGCCGCTACATGCTTTCCGGCCTTGACGACGCGCAGCGCGCCGAGGCCGACGCCCGCGTCGCCTCCGCCTACATGAGGGCGTTGGAATTGGAGCCCGCCGACGTGTCCGGCGACCGGCTCGTCGAATGGCTCAAGGCGAACAAGACGAAGGGCTCCGTCACCGCCGGCGTCGACAAGGACGGCGTCCTGCATCTGCTGAGCACCGAGCCGTGGGCGAAGGGCTGGCGCGGCCAGACGACGGCGTGGATGCGGGGCGACAAGTTCGGCACGCGCCGGACCATCCGCACGGTCGACGTGCCGACGCTCGTCGCCGCCTCGCAGCTGGACATCGACGACGACCAGCTCACCGCCGTGCTCATGTGGCGCGGCAAGGACGATCCGGCCGACGTGGAGTATCTGAAGTCGATGCGGGAGCGTGGATACCACTCGCCGGAATTGGACAGGCGCATCGCCGTGTCCGACGCCATCCACGGCTTCCGCAGGGCGTTGGACGCCCGGTGGGGCCTCGAGGAGTCCCGCGCCGAGAACAGGCGCTTCGCCGACCGGCATTCCGCCGGCGTGTTCGAGGACAAGATCCACTGCGACACGGCCCACCGCAAGGCGGCCGCCGACTGCCGGCTCGCCGGACGGTACGCCCACGTCGAACTGGACGACAGCGTCGACCTGGAGGAGTTCGCCCGGCTTGACGCCGAGATGGAGGACCTGCGGCGGCGGCATTGCCTGCCGGCCATCAGTCCGGACAACTCGTTCCGCTTCCGCCTGTGCGGACGACATCGGGCCATCGGCGTCTACTCTCCCGTGGACCACGCCATCGCCATCGACCCCCGCGCCCCACGCTCCGGCGCGCACGAGATGGCCCACGCGTTCGACTTCGAGCATGGACAGCTGTCCGCCTCCCCGGAGTTCAAGGACATCCTCGACCGGCAGCGGACCGCCCTGAAGAATCTCGATGGCATCTCCGACTCGAAGCGCCAGTATTACGCGACGCCGACCGAGGTGCTCGCCCGGAGCGCCGAATTGTATCTGCTGTGGACGGGCCGCGGCTCGAGCCTCACATCCAAGTCGGTCGATGACCTGGTCGCCTTCGACCCGTCGGTCAAGTCCCTGCTCGACCAGCGCGACGCCATTGTCGCGTTCTTCGACAAGGTCGGACTGGTCGGCTAAAGCATGCCCGCCAGCGCATTCCGCCAGCACGGGTCCATGGCGTCCGACGCGCCGAAGCGCCGCTCGGCCCATACGGCCATATGCAGCGCGTCGGCGCGCGCCCTGTCCGGATCCTCCGGCTTCAGCCGCACGTAGACGCGCACGCCGGCGGCCAGCGCCCCGCCCGCGCCGATGTGCCCCAGCGAGGCGGCCTCCGAGACGGCGAGGGCGAACGAGAGGAAACCGTCGTGGCGGCCGCGCCGTCCGTACGGGCTCCTCTCGTAGCGGGCGAGGAGGCCCGCCATGTGGGGGCACATCAGAGCCTTGCCTCGACGGCGCTCCGCAGGGTGCTGGGGTCGGACGGCGTCTCCCACGGGAGCCCCGGGCGGCCGAAGTGCCCGTGCAATGCGGTGTCCGCGTATCGGGGGCGGCGGAGGTCCAGCGCGTCGATGATGCCGCGCGGGGTCAGGTCGAACACGCCGCGGACGGCGGCGGAGAGGATGGCGTCGTCCGCAATGCCGGTGCCGTGCGCGTCGACGGACACGTCGGTCGGTTCGGCGACGCCGATCCCGTAGGCGAGCCGGACGGTGGCCTCATGGCAGAGGCGGGCGTGGACGAGCGAGACGGCGATGTGGCGGGCCATGTAGGCGGCGCTCCTGTCGACCTTGCTTGGATCCTTGCCGCTGAACGCGCCTCCGCCGACGGGGATGGACGGGCCGTACTGGTCGACGACGATCTTGCGGCCGGTGAGTCCGGCGTCGCCCTCGGGGCCGCCGAGGACGAACGAGCCGGACGGGTTGACGTCCAGCCTCCAGTCGGTGGCGTCCAGTTCCGGGTGGGCGGCGAGCACGGGGTCGACGATGTACATGGACACGCAGCCGCGGATGGCGGCGGGCGTCATGCCGGGGTCGTGCTGGGTGGAGATGAGGATGGAGTCCAGGGCCGTAGCGCCGCCGTCGGTCCGGAGCGTGACCTGGGTCTTGCCGTCGGGGCGGAGCCATCCGATGCCGTTGGTCCGTGCCTCCCACAGGCGGGCGGCCAGCTGGCGGGCGAGCTCCGTCTCGGGCGGCAGCATGGTCTCCGTCGCGTCGGTCGCGTAACCGACCATGACGCCCTGGTCGCCGGCCCCGTCCGCGTCGCCGACGGCCGCGTCTATCTCGGCGGACTGCGCGTGCATCCCGTCGACGACCCGGACCCCGTCGGCGGTCGTACCGTACGACGGGTTGGTGTAGCCGACCGTGCGGAAGGCATGGCGGACGACGGACTCCACGTCCGGCTTGTAGCCGTCATGGGAATTGATCTCGCCGAACACCATGACCGTGTCGCCGGCCGCGCATGTCTCGGCGGCCACATGGGCGTGCGGGTCGTGGGCGAGCATGTCGTCGAGGACCATGTCGGAGATGAGATCGCAAAGCTTGTCCGGGTGCCCCGGGGTGACGGCCTCGGCCGTCCTGTATTTCGTAACCATGTCCGTCTCGTATGCGTCCGAGGCTCCGGAGCGGGACGCATAAGACGAGACATGGACACATTGCTATGGATCGACGTGGAGACGACGGGGCTCGACCCCGACTCCGACGCGCTGCTGGAGATAGGCATGCTGTACACGGACGGCGGCCTGCATCCCATCGACGCCCCATTGGACCTGGTGTTGCGCTGGGACGGGACGCCGGACGACTTCATCAAGGGCATGCACGGGCCGAACGGCCTGCTGGACGCCTGCCGCCATGGACTGGAGCCGAAGGAGGCGTACCGGCTGGCGGGGGAGTACGCGCACCGCAGGGAGGCGCTGGTCGCCGGCTCCACCGTGCGCTTCGACCGCGGCATGCTCGACGCGCACGACCCGCGCATCCTCGCCGGGCTCGGGCATAGGAGCTTCGACGTGAGCGCGTTGGACGAGGCGGCCCGCCTGTGGAATCCGGCGTACAGGGACGCGAGGCCGGAGAGGACCACCGACCATCGGTGCCTCCACTGCCTCGACGACTCCATCAGGCTCGCACGGCACTACAGGACGCTCATGGAGGACGCATGCACGGCATCAAGGAACGACTGAGGAAAGTCGGCGCGGCCGTCCAGCGGCTGCCGGAACGGGCGAGGAGGAAGGCCGTCGCCCTATGGCGGAGCCCGAGGGTGCGGCGCGTCGCCGGACATACGGCGCTGCTGGCGCTGGCCCTCTTGGCGAGCCCCTATCTGCTCGCCGCATGGAGGATAGCCCTCTACGGCGGACAGACCGACCAGGGCGCCCTCATCGTCATCATCATCCTCATCGTCTACGGAAAGGACATGTGCCATGAATGGCTGGAGACGCGACACGAACGGCAAAAAGAGAGGAAACAGGCCGAACGCCATGACGGGGGCGGCGATCGGCCAGCCCGTCGCCGCAAGAGGAACAAGGCCCTACGCGGCCGAAATCATTAGGGCCCGGCTGTTCAGCCAGTACAGCGTCGAACGCTTCGGACGGATGCTATGAGCCCCCGCGTCCTCATGCTCCACCCCGACCGCAGGCTCGAACGCCTCTGCGACGACGTGGTCCACCTGCGCCGCGCGTACAGGCGCCGCCCCGACCCGGCCGTGCTCGGCCCCGTCGCCAGGAAGGCCGGCATCCCCGCGGGCACCTTCATCGACGAGATGCGGCGCCTCCGCTTCGACCCCGGCCCCGACGGCTGGCGCGGGCTCGCCGTCGAGGGACGCGACCTGTCGTTCACGCCGTTCACCGTCACCATCGGAGCCGTCGGCCCCATCGTCATCGACACCGGATGCCCCATCCCCGGCGGGGCCGCATGGGACTGGGGCGTCCTCGATCTGGACACCGGGGCCCTGCCCCGGCTCTCGCTCTACCCAGGAGGCTGGTCGTGAGACTTATCGACGTATGTCTGGATGGCGGACGACGGCTTGGACTCGCCGGCATTGAGGCGGACGGGGATGTCCTGCTCCTGCCGCGCGACCACGATCGGCTCCATCGGCTCATGGTTGACGCCATCGGAGAGGACCCCGACACGGACCTGCGGGCCGACGACGCCCACGACATCAGGGACGCATGGGCGCTCTACGACAGACTCGGCCGCCAAAACCCCGGATACGGAGACACGGCCGCCGCCCACCTGGCCCGGACCATGCTGGAGGCATTCCGATGAAATCATTGCGGACCCTGACCGCGGGGGAGCGCCGGCGCATCACCGACGGCGACCCCGCCGACCTCGACGTCGTCGAACTGCTCGCCCGACGCGAATGGGACCGGCTCGAATTCACCAGACGCGCGGGACTGCTCGTCGTCCGCCCGTTGAACGGCTCAAGCCGCGGCGGCGTCTCCGTATACTCCGACGACGTCACCGACTCCGACGCGTTCTTCGACCCGCCGACCCCATTGGGCGTCGTCCGCCGCGACGGCGCCTGCCCCACACGCCCATGGCTGCTCGAGTCCGACTACCTGGACCAGCGTCGCCACGCCACCCTCGAGGACGCCCTCCGCGAGCTCGCGGACGACCTTGGCCGGTAGGCCCATCCACCTCCGCCTGGAGGCGCGTCGCAATGAAGCGGCGAGAACGGACGGACGTGGAATTGGAAAACGGAAAGACGAAACAAAGAGGAACCGCGGTCGAATCCATGAAGCGGAAAGGAACACACGGGCCACGCCAAGGGAAAGGACGAGAAGAGGAAAACGAAGACGAAGGGAAAGCCGGAAAAGGAAAAACGAATGAAGAGCAGGAAAGGAGGAGGAAAGACAAAGCCATGAAAAGGGTACGGACGGATCGATAAAGGAAACCTGGAGACGAACGAACGATATGAACCCCAATGGAAAACCGACGACGAAAAACGAAGGCAACCAAAGGAACGGACACACAGCCCCGGGAAACGAAACGCATAGGCACGCCAATACGGACGAAAAACGAAAACCACGGAACGGAAAGCCATCATCAATGAAGAACGGACGGAACGCAAAAGCCCCCGATAATCAAAGAACGAAACCATAGGAAAACGGAAGCCGAACGAAGAGACAAAAAAGAACCCAAGCAAAGACAGCCGATCAAGCCAATCAAAAACAGAACAATACGAAAATGCCCACTAGGGGCCGAAAAGCCAATCCGGCGGCTCCACGGGCTTTTAGGAGCCTCCGGGCGAAGCGGATTCTCCGCCGCCGGTACGTGCGCATAGCGCCGCCGCATGCACGCACGACTCCTGCTCTCCATCTGCGCCGCGCCCGTCGTCTACTGGACGCTTGACGCCGTCTGCCGCGTCTCCGGCCTGACCTGCGGCTACACGGGCGACCACATCCGTCTTCACATCACCTTCACGATCTGCGCCCTCCTACTCGCGCATAGCCTCCGTCCGAATCGTTTGTCCCGACTCGGAAAGGAGAGATCATGAACGATTTCATGCTGGGCGCGGCCGTCCGCGTCCAGTCGGAGCTGCTGTCCTACGGCGGCGGCACCGTCACGGAGGCCACACCGCCCCGCATCGTCGGCAGCGTGCGCGACGGCGTCACCAAATTCGCGGGCTACCTGACCGGCAACGCCAACCTGAAGCTGGCGCTCCAGGTCCTCGGCGGCTGCATCATCTTCATCTGCGTCGGCCTGCTCGCCGCCCGCAAGTGGTGGCCGACCACGCCGATCGGACGTTCCATGCAGGACCAGGGCGGCGGCAAGGTCTTCTGGTGCCTCGCGGCCATCGTCCTCGGCGTCATCCTCATCGCCCCGGACCAGGTCGCCCCGTTCGTCGCGGCCATCCCCGCCTACCTCGCGCAGATCGTGTTGGATATCCTCGACAAGATATTCAACTTCAGCACGGCGGCCTAAGGCCATGCTGTTCGACCTGACGCGCGTGTCCGGCCAGCGGGTCGACCAGGTGGACGAGCTCCAGCTGGCCGGCCGCCACTGGGTGCGCTCCACGGACGTGTTCATCGCCTTGGGCGGCGCGGTCGTGGGCGCGCTGGTCGGCCAGAGCATCCGCACGTTCATCGGCGGCGGCTACATCCCGTACTTCCTGATACCGATAGCCGCCGTCGCCGCGGTCGTCCTGTTCAGCCGCAAGCGCTCCGTCGCGGGCGAGGTGAACAGGCGCCGCATCCAGAAGATCGTCGACGCGGCCCGCGTGCCCGAGGGCAAGTTCGTGCTCCCGGGCACCGCCCCGTTCTCCGTCAACGACTTCGAGCTCATGGAGATGCACGACCACCCTTACGCGCCCTGAGGGTCGGTCGCCCCGATAGGACGGGCCATCCCTACGCGCCATAGCGGAGGAGAGGTCGCCCTGATTATGACGAAGCCTCCGACCTGGATGTATTCCAAGCCGGAGGCTTCGTCATGGGACGCTTCTACAAATTAAAGGCCCGTGCTTTCCTTGTCGTATACACCGACAAGGATTCCATTTTCGTTGATGGTCAGATCCCAGTCCAGCTTGGAGGCGTCACGCTGGTAGTAGCCGTCATCCTTCCAATGCTGATAGGTGCCGCCGATGGTGGGATGCATGATGTCGTCCGTCGGAGTGACGGTGATGCCGTCGAACAGATTGTCACGCTGGTCCTGGGTCTCGCCGTTGATGCAGCTCGCCGACTCGCACGAGCTGTAGTCCACTTTGAGGAACGCCGCCTTGACCGCGTCCGCGTATCCGGAGGCGAGTTTTGGCTTATCCGGCACCAGATTGACGCCGCCCTCCCTCACGCCCGGCTTGCGGGAGAAGTCGATTTCAACGGCGTCCGCAGGATAGGCCATCGCCCTGTACGGCTGTTCGACGACGCCTTTAAGGGCGTCGACCGAGACGGAATGCTCGCCTGGGACCAGCAGCAGGATCTGCCCCTCCTTGGGCATGCCGCCATTGCTGTAGTCGTAGCAGGGTCCCTGCTCGCCCAACACGCCGACGACCGGAGCGTCCGTTCCGTCCACGGAGAACGGCGCGCAGACGGGCATGTGGATCAGGGGATCGTCCTCCAATCGCCATTTTCCGTCGACGAGCCTCGTCTTGAACTCCTTCGAGGAGTGCTTCCCCGCGGCCGTCCACTTCAGGGTGACGGAGCCCTCCTCGGGGCCGAACGAGCCCTTCGCGTACTTCCATTCGATGCCCTTGGCCTTCGCGTCCGGCATGACGGCATCCGCCAGCGGCTCGGTCTCCAGGTCGTCACTACCTGTCCACAGATCGAATAGTCTCTTCGACTTGCCATTGTTCAGTAGACCCGCCAGATTCGCTCCGAACTCGGCGGCCTCGTCCTTCGGCTCCGCCTGCTTCGGAGTCGCGGTCTGGGCTCCGGCCGAACCGCATCCGGCCAGCGCCAGCAATGCCGCCGCCAACGCGGCGGCCATTCCCAATCGTCTCACGATCCTTCTCCCTTTCTTATGTCCTTCAGTCTCCCGTGTATCCGTTGTCATGTATGGTGACGGATACTCCCTGCCAGTTTATGCCCATTCCCCATTCCAGTCCGGAGATGTCGCGTTGCTGGTAGCCGTTCCCTGTCCAACGCTGGTATGTGCCGCCGATGGTTGGGTGCATGATGTCGTCCGTCGGGGTGACGGTGATGCCGTCGAACAGATCGGGATGCTGGTCGTATCCATCGTCGGAGACCTCGTTCTTCGCGGCTTTGAAGGCGGCCTTGACGGCGTCCGCGTAGCCGGCGGCGATCCTGGGCTTGTCCGGCACCAGGTTCGCGTAGCCGTTTTGGATTCCCGGTCTTTTGGTGAAATCCAACGCCGCATCGGTGGTCGGATAGGCCATCGCCTTATAGGGCTGTTCGACGACGTCCTTGAGCACGTCAAGCGAGAACGTATGCTCGCCCGGGGCCACCAGAAGGATCTGTCCCGCCTGGGGCACCTCGCCCTCCTCGCCGCCGTCGGAATAGCAGGGGCCCTGCTCGTTGCCTAATTCGTCGATGACGGGAGCGTCGGTGCCGTCCACCGAGAACGGGGAGCAGATGTTGACCCACATGAGGGGGTCGCTTTCCAGACGCCACTTGCCGTCGACCCTTTTCACTTTGTATTCCTTCGTGGAATGCAGCTTCGGAGTCGTCCATTTCAGCGTGACGGAGCCCTCCTTCTTGCCGAGCGCGCCTTCCTTGTACTTCCATTCGATGCCCTTGGCCTTCGCGTCCGGCATGACGGCATCCGACAATGGCTCGAATGTCGAATCCCCACTGCCCATCCACAGGTCGAACAGCTCCTTGGACTTGCCGTCGTTCAGCATGGCCGCCAGGTCCGCGCCGAATTCGGCGGCCTCGTCCTTCGGCTCCGCCGGCTTCGATGCCGCCGTCTGCGCTCCGGTCGAACCGCATCCGGCCAGCATCAGCAATGCCGCCGACGCGGCCAGGCATTTCAACAGTCGATTCATGATTCCCTCCATCTTCTCTCTGGTCACGCCCCCTTGGCCTGACCTTGGGGAACAGCCTACCACGTCCCCGCATAGCGGGCTTGCGGAAACCGTCATGGAGGCTGATATGGATTTGAATACGACCGTCACCTTGGCGATGGATGCCGGCGCCAATACCGGCGACGGCAGCACGACCGTATGCAACCAGCTCGACTGTCTGCCGATACTCCGTTGGTCGAACACCATCGGCGGCCTGACCAGCCGCGTCGACGACATAAGCCGGTTCAATACGCCCCGTAAGGACGGTCGCTCCGAGGGGACATACCACCCTTACGCGCCTTGAGCAGGGAATGGTCACCCAAGACGACGCCACCCCCAGACTGGAGACTCCAGTCCGGGGGTGGCGTCCTGTCTTCGGAAAAGTCAGGGGCGGGATGCCTCGTTGTAGAGGACGACGAATCCGGTCCAGTTGATGGTCGTGCCGTAGCTCAGCTCGGAGATGTCCCTGTCCTGATAACCTCCGTCGACCCAGTGACGGTACGTGCCACTGACATCCGGACGGGAGAGGTCGGAGGTTGGGGTGACGGTGATGCCGTCGAACAGGTCGGGCTGCCCGCCCGCATCCTTGGCGACGTCGGCCGCCTCCTTTGCGAACGCGGCCTTGACCGCATCCGCGTATCCGGCGGCGGGCTCCGGATCCTCCGGCACCAAATTCACCGAATCGCTTCCCCCGGAGCCTGCGGGCGATTCGAAGTCCATCACATAGGAGGCCGCCGGAGTCGCTGTCACCTGATATGGCTGGTCGAAGACGTCGTCGAACACGTCGACCGACAGGGAATGCTCTCCTGGAAGCATCAACAGCGTCTGACCGTCCCCGGTAGAGGTGCTTCCGTCCCTGGTGGGACATGCCACATTGGACACAACCGGCGCGTCGGTCCCATCCACGGAGAACGGGGAGCAGATGGACAGAACGCCGAACGGCATGGACCGCAGACGCCACTTCCCCTGCTCCTTCTTCACGTAAAAGTCCCGCGTGGAGTCCTGGTCCGATGTCCTCCACCGCAGGGTGATTATCTGATCCTCGCTGTCGGAGTCGGGCGAGTACTCCTTATACTCCCACTTGATGCCCTTGGCCTTCACGTCCGGCAGCAACGCCTTCTTCAGGTCGGCCCTCTTCAAGGACTTCTTATTCGACCACAGGTCGAACAACTCGTGGGATTTGCCTTGGTTCAGTAGCGTCGCCAGGTCCTTTCCGAACTCGGCGACCTCATCCACCGACTCCTTCGACTCCGCCGTCGGCGTCGGAGTCGTCGTCGTACCGCATCCAGCCAGTGTCAACAGGACGGCCAGTGCGGCCACCCCTTTCGTCAGTCGTTTCATCTTCTTCCCTTCCGGCCCAAACCCCTTGTCCAAGCCATGCAATCAGACTACCACCTGGCCGCATAGGGAAGGCGCAGTACTGTCATGGAGGCTGATATGGAACTGAATGCGACCATCACCCTGGCGGCCGCCGACCTGACCTCACGGGACGGCGACAGCAACGTCTGCAGCCATGGACTGGATTGTCTGCCGATCCTCCGTTGGTCGAACACCATCGGCGGCCTGACCAGCCGCGTCGACGACGTGAGCATGTTCAACCCCCGCTCGTGGTTCGAGGCGGTGCCGGCCAACATCACCGGCATCTTCCTGTCCATCGGCAACAACCTGTGGGCTGCCGCCGCGACGATCGAGCGCATGGCCGACGGTTCATCGGCCATGACGGACACGTTCGGCAAGATGGCGAACCGCTTCACCGGCGCCGTCTGGAACAGCCTGTCCGACTGGCGTATCCTGTCCGTCGCCATCATCCTCGTCGTCGGCACCTCGCTCTGGCGGTACGTCCACAACGGCACCGTCCAGGCGTTTGGCCAGCGCATGGTCGCCCTCATTCTGGGGCTCGCCATGTTCGCCACCGTCGGCATCGCCTCCGCCAACAATCCGGAGAAGCCCGCCACGCTCACCCCATACTGGATGGTGACCACCACCAGCAAGTACATCGGCGACGTCGCGGGCTCGGCCTCCGATGCCCTCGTGGACGAATTCGACCACGGAGGGACATTCCTCGCCCATGATTACTCGAAGAACGCCACCGGCGATCTGCTCAGCTGCCGCAACTACCTTCACCAGCTTCATCTGGAGAACAGCGCCCACATGAAGTCCAACAGCCACGCCAACGACACGGTGCTGACCGCCATGAACACCATGTGGGAGGAGACGGCGCTGCGCATCTACGCGCGCACCCAGTATGGACCGGGCGTCAATGCCGACCAGGTCTTCTGTCGTGTGCCCGAGTACCGCGCGGGGACGACCGCGGACGACATGGCCCTCATCACCAAGTACGCCATCGGCAATGCCTACGACGACAAGCAGCCGAATGGGCATTTCAGCGCCGATGGCGACATGATGGCCTACATCCCGAATCTGTGGGAAGGCGCCATCGGCACCAAAGCCGACCAGAAGGTCGCCAACGAGGATGTGGGACTCGACCGCTGGGTCACCATGTGGGACGTCTGCGGCTTCGGCAAGCAGCGCAACAGCCTGTATATCCGCTCGGGCTGGGCATTCGTCAATAGCGTGGAGGGCGACAACAGAGGAGTCGACTCCAGTGGCAATCCGACCAGCGACACAACCGACCTGCTCACGCAATGCCGGGCGAGTCTCACCGCAAGCCTTACGAAATCGAAGAACGGTGAATACAATAAGGACGAAGACAAACTCCGTCCGTCCGTGATGATGGCCGGCGCCGCAGAGGATATAGATGCCGCCAACAAGGCATGCTCCAACATGACTGGATCAATCCTCTCCGGCGCGGCGACCGGAGGCTTCATCGGCGCCGCATGGGGCGCGGCCAAGAAGGCCGCCTCCTGCCTTACCACCAACTCCAAGGCGGAAGACCACTTCACGACGTTCGCCGCGCTGGCCAATAAATTCAATCTGTCATCCTCGGAGAACTGGCGCACACTCGCCACACTGCACAACAACACAACCGACGAGACCGTCATCAACAGCGCGATACGCACCCTGTCGTACCAGCAGGGCAAGGTGACCGCGTCCGAGCTTGGCGCGTCCGTCGTGTTCAGCCTGGCCGCCATCGTCAACCTGCTCATCTGGAGCGTCGGCTTCGGACTGATCAAGATGCTCACCCTCGCGCTGGCCTGCCTCGTCGCCGCCGGCGGCTTCTGGCTTGGCCTCCTCTTCTACGCGCTCAGCCCCGACAAGGGCAAGAGGGCCGTCGTCAACGCCGCCAAGCGGGTGGCGGGCATGTGCGCCGCCGGAAGCGTGCTCGGACTCGCCGCCTCCACCGGCTGCCTGTTCGTCACCGCCGCCATGGCCGGCCTCGGTCTCATCAACGGACAGGGCTCGACCACCGGCAACACCACGCTGTTCGCCGTCGCCTCCGCCGTCCTGCCGTTCGTCTACCTGTGGGCCATCCGCTACATCTGCGTCAACATCTGGAGGATCGGCGACCCGTTCAGCGGCGAGGGACTCTTCAAGATGATCGGCGGCCAGGCCATCATGGGCGGACTCAAGACGCTCGGCGGCGCCGCGCTCGGCGGGGCCGCCGGAGCCATCGGAGCCGCCATGGGCGGCGGCGGCGTCAGGGACATGCTCGGAGCCGCCGCGCACGGCGCCGGACTCGACAGGTCCCACGGAGCCCTCGGCCGCGCGGTCGGCACCGCCATGGCCGCCAAGGACCACACCGAGATGCGCAACGCCATGCTCGGCCGGAACAAGGACAACCGCCCCGGCTCCGACGCCGACAAGGCCGCCCTCGACAAGGACGGCAAGCCGCTTGACGGCGAAGGCTCCAAGGAGGCCGAGAAAGCCGCCGGCGGAAACGAGGCCAAGGACGGGAGGGCCCAGGCCGAGGAGACCGTCCGCGACCGCTTCCGCAAGGAGCTCGAGGCCAAGGGCCTCAAGGGCGACAGGCTGGAAAGCGCCCTCGACGGGAGAATGCGCTCCACCGAGGGCATGGAGGCCGTGTCCGCGCTCGCCGACAGACTCCACGACGAGGCCGGCATCACCGACGCCGAACGCGACGCCGCCCGCCGCGCCGTGTTCGGCAAACGCAGCCGCGAGCTGCAGAAGGCCGGTTTCAAGGGCGGGGACCTCAAGCGCGAACTCGACAAGTACATGGACTCCGACGAGGCCAAGGCCGCCGTCGACGACCTTGCACGCTTCAACCACGAACAGCGCGTCTACGGCGACGACATCCGCCGGGCCGAGGACGCCAAGCGCGCCCGGCTGCGCGAAAGCCTCGCCGCCCAGGGCCTTTCCGGCAGGAGGCTGGACGACCAGGTCGAGGCCATGATGGCCTCCGACCCCGTCCGCATGGAGATCATGCGGAACGCCCACGCGGCCCACGCCTCCTCCGCGCTCGCGTCCATGGGCTTCGGGACGCCGACTCCGACCGAGGCCGACCACATCGCGGCCTACAAGCCGGACGCCGCCGAGCTCGCCCAGGCGCAGAAACAGATACGCGAACGTGTCACGAACGAGGAGAGGGCAAGGCTCTCCCGGACCATGGACGCCGATTCCCCGGACTTCCAGAGCACGCTGGAGGCGAACGTGGACTCCATCATGCGCGCCAACGGCACCGGAAAGGAGATCGGCGACCTCGCCTCCGAAATCCACCACGACAACTACATGGCCGCCATGGACCGCCGCGTCGCCGCCCTCGGCCCCGACGCCCGCGCCGTGCTTGACCAGCGCATGGCCGCCGAGCGGGAGAGGATCATGGCCGGCCACCCCGACCTGAGCATCGCCGAGGCGCGGGCGCGCGCCCGCGGCAACGTCCTCACCGAATCCGGCATGGCGTCCATACAGGCCGCGGGGGAGCGCCACGCCCTCGCCGGCATGGCGTCCAGCCTCAACGGCAACGCCAACGACATGATCGCCGCGGCCTCCCGCCTCGGCGTCGCCGCCACCCAGGCGCAGATGGACGACGCCACCGACATGGTCCGCCAACGCCTCACCCAACAGGCCGCCGCCCAGGGACTGTCCGGCACGCTCCTCGACTCCAGGGTCGACTCCATGATGGCATCCGACACGGGCCGCGCGGCCGTCCGGGCGCAGGCGCTGTCCATGAACCCGCAGGTCGCCGCGCAGGCGGCCGACGCCCGTGCAAGGGCCGTCGACCAGGCCACCGTGTCCCTGATGCGCACCGGCGCCTACGCCGACACGGCCGACGCCCGCGCCGCCGCCATCGCCCAGAACAGGCTCGCCACGCAATACGTGTCGCAGGGCCTGTCCGGCGACGAGCTGAACGCCAAGGTCGCGTCCATGATGGCCGACCCGACCGTCAAGGCCCGCATGAAGGCCGACGCCGACGTGCTGCGCGCCGACCCCCGCAGGACGGCCCGCTTCGACGGCATGCTCGCGGAGACGAACGCCACGCTCCGCGGCCGCTTCGAAACGGCCCGCATGTCCGGCTCCAGAAACCTCGGCGCCGCCAAGGCCGCCGTCATGGGCTCCAGGAGCGTCCAAACGGCCGGCGCGGTCGCATCCGCGGTCGGAGCCACGGCGGGGGCCGTGGCGAGGACGGCCGCCGCCCACCCGGTCGCCATGGCCGCCGCCACCGCGGCGCTCGCCCCGATCGACCTGCCGGCGACGGCGATGGCCGCCACAGCGGCGCTCGCCTCCCATACGCTGGCCGGCCCGAACGGACATGTCCGCAAGGCCGTCG
>OLQY01001419.1_pt1 | contig 20477 bp, 17 predicted proteins | sample 1672851 | NCBI WGS metagenome assembly OLQY01 (sample SAMEA3136730, study PRJEB25190) | human gut metagenome | reverse complement strand
AGGCACATGCGGTTTGATAAGGGGAGGTAGTTTAATGACTATCTCCTACTTTCTTCCATTAAAAGGGAATTGAAATCGTTATATTCATTTTATATAATTATAATGATAAGCTTTAAAGACAAGAGGTGAATAAAGTGAAATTTTATAAGGGACTATCAGCTTTTTTACTTGTTGCTGGTATTATTTTATTGCCATTAAATAACAATGATAATTTAAAAGCTGAAAATAATGTAGCGAATGGTTTCGAGGGAGTAGAGATAGTGACAGAAGATACTTATCAACCTATTGATCCAGATGTATCAGAAGAATTAGAAAATGTTGCTATGGGAAGTTCAATAGAACAACCAAAAGCTAGAATGGCTAGAGCTTCTGCTCCATATTGGGATGAATCATCAGGTGTGAAAAAATTTTATGATGCAGAAGGCAATTTGATGTATCATGAAGGAACTAAAAAAGTCATTGATGTTTCTGAACATAATGGAAAAATTGATTGGGATAAAGTCAAAGCTTCTGGCGTAGATGGTGCAATTATTCGTGTTGGTTGGGGATATTTAGGAGAAGACAAATATTTCCAAAGAAATGTTAGTGAATGTAACCGATTAGGAATACCTTATGGTGTTTATTTATATAGCTATGCATATGATGCAAACTTTGCTTATGCAGAAGCAAATGGAACAGCTGAAATGCTATCTAAAGTGAATTTAAATCTGTCTTATCCTATTTATTATGATATCGAAAGATTTGATGATTGGAATGATAATGGGACAACTAGAGTACCACCAAAAAATGCAGCTGAATATGAAAAAGTAATTGGTACATACATTTCACGTATGGAACAATTGGGATATGCTGGAAAAGTGCATGTGTACAGTTATCGTAGTTATTTACAGAATCAATTAAATAGTCCAAAGATCCTGCCATATGTATCATGGATTGCTGCCTATACTCCAACATTAGGATTTAATAATACCTATTATAATGGAGAAGAAGGTTGGCAATACACTTCTACTGGAAGTGTTGGCGGAGTTAGTGGAAGAGTAGATATCAGTTGTTTTAGTAATCAGTTTTATAACTTAAGCCTTTCTACAAGTGTACCAGATGAAATACTAAATGTATTCACTTCTGTTGGCGCACGATTTGAAGGAGGATATGTTAGAGGATTACCATTAAATACAGATTTAACGACTTTATCAAATTCTTTATCAGCAATAGGAAATATTACTTGTTTCAATAAAGCAGGAAATATTGTAAGTGGTGGCATAATAGGAACAGGACAAAGAATATCTATTACACCTACGCAAAATAATGAAGAGATGAAAACATACACAGTTATGATAGTTGTAAAAGGGGATGTTGACGGTGATGGCCAAATTCGTTCCATTGATTACTCTCTAGTAAAAAATGATATCTTAAATCTGAAAAAGCTAAATGATGGTTATCTGATTGCTGGAGATATCGATGGAGATGGAAGAATTCGCTCTATAGATTACTCATTGATTAAAAATGACATTCTAAACTTAAAGAAAATTGAACAATAATTGGAAAAGGAGATATGTATGAAGGTAAAAAAAATTTTTGTTGGATTAGCTTCCATTTCATTATGTCTAAGCCCTATGCTTGTTCGTGCGGCAATCGCACCTGGAGGATCATTTAATGCTTCTGCAAGCTGCGGTAATTACGAAGGTGCTGTAACTGCTTCTGGAAATAATGCAACTGTAACAAGTTCTAGTAATTGGTGTGACCGTGGAGGAACGGTAACTACAACCGCACAGGCTGGTGGAGCAGGGAGTGCATCAGTAAGCTTTACAGTAATTGATGCTACAGATGTTAGTGATCCATTAAATCCTAAACTAGTAGGTAATGTTGGAATAGGAGGAACTACAGTAACGGTAGTAGAACCTACTAAACCATCTGCTCCATCAAACAATACACCTACAACACCGACTACACCTCAACCAGAGGTAGAACCTAAGGAAGATACAAGATCTAAAGATAACACTTTGAAGAGTTTAAGTGTTAGTGAAGGAACATTATCACCAAAATTCTCTAAAAACACAACTTCTTATAAAGTAGATTTGCCTGCTGATGCGACATCTATTACCGTTAAAGCAACTGCTAATGATTCTAAAGCAAGTGTGTCTGGAGCTGGAAAGATTAAGCTATCTGCAGGAAATAATGAAGTTAATGTAGTGGTTACTTCAGAGTATGGTACAAAGAAAACCTATACAATTAATGTTTATGTAGATGAAAAACCATTGATTTACACAGAATATAATGGAAAAAAACTAGGCGTTGTTCGTAATGTAAACGGAGTTAAAGCACCAGAAAACTTTAAGAAAACAAAAGTAAAATTAGATGGAAAAGAAATCAATGCTTGGACTAACGAAAAAATGAAGAAAACCATTGTTTATCTAAGTGATGAAGATAACAATAAAGATTTCTATTTATTTGAAGATGGAAAAGTAACATCAAAATTCGAATATGTAGAAATGTTAGGTAGACACTTCTACTTGATTGATGTGCCAAAAGATAAACAAGAAATGGCAGGATTAAAGTATGGTGAGTTAACCATTGATAAAGTAAAATTAATGGGTTGGACTTTTGAAGATAAAGCTTTTGAAAACTACCAAATATTCATGGCAATGGATATGAGTGGGGAAACTCGTTATTATCAATACGAAAAATCAGAAAATACAATCCAGTTATATTCAGGAGCAGCTACAGTAACACAAGAAGCTTATCAGAAACAAACTGATAAATTAAAAGATACTCAGCAGCAACGTACTATTTGGATGGCAGTTGCAATTATTAGTTTAATTGGATTGGCTTGTGCTGGTGGATTCTATATTTGGAAAAAACAGTCTAAAGAAAAGTAAGAATATAAAGAGTCGATATAAGAATGCTTAGAGGACTCTTTTTCATAGCATAGTACAAATATGAATAGAAAAGACGAGGGGTAATTAAGATGAATAATCAATTAAAAGATGTATTGGATCAGTTTGCATTTGATGGAAAAATTGTTGATGTGAGAGCACATGGTGATGGCTATATTAATGACACATATGCCATTACAACAGAAAAAGAAGATGGTACAAAAAGACGTTATATTTTACAACGTATAAATCATGAAATATTTAAAAATCCAGCTGGTTTAATGGATAATTTCCGTAAAATTTGTGATTATCTAAAACAAATAGTTACTGAAGCAGGGGGAGATCCAACAAGAGAAACATTAACAATTGTACAGACAAAGGATGGTAAAGAGTTTACATGTGTTGATGGTAATTATTATCGTGTATTGGAGTTTATAGAAAATACTGTTTCATATTCAGTAGTTAATGAAGTAGAAGATTTTTATAAAACAGCAAAAGCTTTTGGAAATTTCCAATATCAGCTAAAAGATTTCCCAGCAGATACGCTATGTGAATCAATTCCAAATTTCCATTACACTCCATCCCGTTATGAAACTTTTGTAGAAGCAGTGAAGAATGATAAAAGTGGTCGTGCTCATTTAGTTCAAGATGAGATTAATTTCATTCAAGAAAGAGCTGATGTTGCATATGAATTAACAAACCTATTAAAAGAAGGCAAACTTCCACTAAAAGTTACTCATAACGATACAAAACTAAGTAACATTTTAATGGATGAAAATACAAATGAACCAGTTTGTATTATTGATTTAGATACAATAATGCCAGGTTTAGCTGCATATGATTATGGTGATTCCATTCGTGCAGGAGCTTGCTGGACTGCAGAAGATGAAAAAGACTTAGATAAAGTGTTTGTAGATTTAGATCTATTTGAAGCATATACTAAGGGATTTATTGAAGGTGCCAAAGATGGTTTAAGCACAGAAGAAATAAAAACACTTCCTTTAGGTGCTAAAACAATCACTTTGGAACAAGGTATGCGTTTCTTAAGTGATTATCTAGATGGTGATCTTTACTACAAAACAACATATCCTGAACAGAACCTAGATCGTACTCGTACACAGCTTAAATTAGTTGCGGATATGGAACAGAAATGGGATCAGTTACAGGAAATAGTTGAAAAGTATTTATAAATTTCAAATAAATTTAAGAAAATTATAGAGGAATTATAATGATTCCTCTTATTTTTTTATAAAAACGTTCAAAAAATCACAAGAAATCTTAAATATATAACAAAAATGTCACAATACATTTACTTTTTGTTCAAATAAAGGTAAAATGGATAGTAATTGTGATCGAGGTGAAGCAAATTGCTGAAAAAAATATATATTGGATTATGTGTACTAGCATTACTTTTGATGTTTGATATATCTAGAGAAAATAACATTAGCATTATTGTTTATTCAAGTTTGGAACAATTTCGAGGAGAAGAATTACAAAAACAATTAAATCAGAAATTTCCTGATTATGATATTAAAGTAATGTATGTGTCTACTGGTAAAGCCGCCGCGAAGATTTCAGTAGAAAAGCAACAAAGCGATGCAGATATTATTGTTGGATTGGAAACTTCTTATTTAGAGAAGGTTAAAGATGAACTAGCGGATATTAGCGGAATGAGTACATTACAATATTTAAATGGTCTTGCCCCTGAAGATAACGATAATGCTTATGTCACTTGGGAACGCCAGGCTGGGGCTTTTATTGTTAATACAGAAGTTTTGAAAAAATATAATCTTCCAGTACCAAAAACTTATCAAGATTTATTAGATACTAAATATCAAAATTTAATAGCTATGCCTGATCCAAAATCTAGTGGTACAGGTTATTTCTTTTATAAAAGCTTAGTAAATGCAATGGGAGAAAAAGAGGCACTTGACTATATTGACCAATTAGAAAAAAATGTTAAACAGTTTAGTGAGTCTGGAAGTGGACCTATTAAGCTATTAATTCAGGGAGAAGTTGGAATTGGTCTTGGATTAACCTTTCAAGCTGTATCACAAATAAATAGCGGTTCACCATTTCAAATTATCTATCCTCCAGAAGGATCTCCTTATTCTTTGACAGGAACTGGATTGATGAAGAAATGTGCTGACGATGATGTTGTTGTCGAAGTTTTCAAATATATTATTAATGATTTTTTAGTTTATGACAAACAGCATTTTTCACCAGAACCTATTTTAAAGAACCAAAAAAATACAATCGAAAACTATCCACAAAATATTCAATATGCGAATATGGAGGGTATATCAGATATGCAGGAAAAAGAGAGGTTATTGAAATTATGGAAATATTAAACGATGAAATTAAATTATCGGTTAAAAATTTATATAAGAAATTTGATGATAAAGATGTCTTAAAACATATTTCCTTTGATGTGAAAAATGGGGAATTCTTAAGTGTATTAGGACCTAGTGGTTGTGGGAAGACAACATTATTACGTATTTTAATTGGTTTAGATCGTCAGAATGAGGGAGAAATACTTATGGATGGAAAAGATATTTCTTCTTTAAAACCAAATGAAAGACAGATGGGAATCATTTTCCAAAACTATGCATTGTTTCCAAATATGACTGTTTTTGAAAATGTGGAATATGCATTAAAATTAGATAAAAATTTAAAAGAAAAAAGTAAAGAAATAGCACAAAGAACATTAGAACAGATAGGTATGATGGAACATGCGGATAAGAAACCTAGACAGTTATCAGGTGGACAGCAGCAGCGTGTAGCAATTGCGAGAACATTGGCATTAAATCCAAAGGTAATCTTATTGGATGAACCAATTTCTGCTTTAGATGTTACAAACCGAGAGATTATGAAAAAAGAATTAAAGGATATTCAAAAAAAGTTCAATTCAACTATGATATTTATCACACATGAACAGGAAGAAGCATTCTATCTATCTGATCGTATCATGGTAATGAGTGAAGGTAAAATTGAACAGTTAGATACTCCAAAAAATATTTATGATCACCCAGCAAATCAATATATCAAGGATTTTGTCGTTGCACATTTGGATCATAAATTTGAATCATTATTAAAATGTACAGGGAGAAGTCTATGAGAAACAGAGGATATTCAGGAATTCGATTGTTTATTATAGCTTTTCTGATTATTAGTGTTGTCTTACCATTAATATCTTTATTCCTAAATATAAGAGGAAATGATATAAATGAAATTCTAGCATCACCACAGTTCTTTCCGATGTTGAAGAACTCTTTGATTGCGACAAGTATCGCAACACTTATATCAGTTGTATTGGCTCTTATTCTAGCTTGGTGCATCAATCGTTCTAATATGAGATATAAATCTGTATTTTCTATGTTATTTACATTACCTATGTTAATTCCATCAATCTCTCATGGTATGGGTTTAGTATTACTGTTAGGAGATAATGGGATTATCACAAACTTATTAGGAATCGATATAGGTTTATATGGATATCCAGGAATCATTATTGGTTCTATTCTATATTCCTTTCCTGTAGCATTTTTGATGTTAACAGATATATTTCGTTATGAGGATTATACAACCTATGAAGCTGCTCAGGTCTTAGGTCTATCTAAAACTCAACAGTTTATGACAATTACATTGCCTAATCTAAAAGGAGCATTGATATCTGCAATATTTGCAGTATTTACTATGATATTTACAGATTATGGAGTTCCATTAGTAGTTGGTGGAAAAATTATGACATTACCTGTCTATATGTATCGTGAAGTTATTGGATTATTAGATTTCTCAAAGGGAGCTATTATCGGTATCATACTTTTAATTCCTGCTTTCATTGCTTTCCTATTGGACTTTAAAAGTGATGCAAGTGATAACGCTAGTACAGTAACTAAAGAGTATTTAATTGGAGAAAATAAAACTAGAGATATCATAGCTTATATTATCTGTGGTATTACTGTATTATTGGTTTCTTTACCATTATTTGCGTTTGCCTATCTTTCTTTGGTTGAACAATTTCCAATCGATATGAGCTTTTCTTTAGTTCATATACAAGAAGTGTTAGATTTAGGTGTAGTATTCTATTTAAAGAACTCACTAGCAATCGCACTTGTGACATCTTTATTAGGAACATTTGTGATTTACTTTACTGCTTATATTACTTCCAGATCACAAAGAACATTTACCAATTTAATGATACATTTGATTTCAATGTTAACACTGGCGATACCTGGTGTTGTATTAGGTTTATGTTATGTACTGTTTTTCCAAGGATCACCAATCTATGGTACATTAGCTATTTTAATCTTAGTTAATAGTGTACATTTCTTTGCATCTCCTTATTTATTGGCCTATAATTCATTAAGCAAATTTAATCGTAATCTAGAAGATGTATCTGTAACTATGGGAATCGAGAAAATTCGTTTATTGAAAGATGTTTATATGCCATGTACGCAAGATACTTTATTAGAAATGTTTTCTTATTTATTTGTAAACTGTATGGTAACTATTTCAGCTGTATCCTTTATCGCAAACTTCAAAAATATGCCAATTGCATTATTGATACCTCAATTTGATTCTCAATCATTGATTGAGGCAACTGCTTTTATTTCTATAGTGATATTGGCAGTTAATGGGATTGTGAAATTATCTATATATTTACTAAAAAGATACTGTGTAAAACATGATTAATCAGGAGGGAATTATGAATCTTACTTTACTGCAATTTGAAATTTTAGTACGAATCGAACGCCATCAGGATCAAAAACACTCACAAAGAGAACTAGCAAAAGCATTAGATGTTTCTCTTGGTGTAGTAAATAAAACGATGGCAGAATTACTGGATAAAGAATTAATTAAAAATACAAAAGGTAGCTACTATGAAGTGACATTAAAAGGATATGAATGGCTGGAACCATATCGAGTAAAAAAAGCTATCTTTATGGCTGCTGGATTTGGAAGTCGCCTAGTTCCAGTTACGTTGAATACTCCAAAACCGTTAATTCTAGTTCATGGAAAGAAAATTATTGAAACCTTATTGGATGCGGTGATAGAAGCAGGGATTCAGGATATTACAATTGTCAGAGGATATCTTGGTGAACAGTTTGATGTATTACTGAAAAAATATCCAATGATTAAATTTGTGAGCAATCCAATTTATAATGAAAGTAATAATATATCCAGTGCATATGCGATAAAAGATATGTTAGATAATGCTTATGTCCTAGAATCTGATTTAGTTTTATACAATAAAGAAATTATACGAAAATATGAATATTGTTCAAACTATACTGGTAAAAAAGTAGATGTAACAGATGACTGGTGTTTTGAAACTAAAAAAGGAGTCATCACCAAAGTTAAAGTCGGTGGAAAAAATGTACATCACATGTATGGAATCTCTTATTGGACAAAAGAAGATGCGAGAAAAATGAGTATTGATATCGATCAGGTATTCCATAGTCCGGGAGGAAAAGAAAAATATTGGGATGAAGTTTCATTAAGAGACTGTATTGATCATTATTCTATTATGGTTCGTCCTGTTCAGGAAGGCGATGTAATTGAAATTGATACATTTAATGAATTAAAACAGATTGATCCGATATATAATGTAGGGTGACGGAAGTGTATTCTTACTAAAAGAAAACAATATTTTTTTTGAATGAGTCAGAGAGTTTTGTAGAATGGATATTTCAGATTCTTAGTGCTATAATATATTAGCAGGTGGGTGATAAAATGGAAGAATATCCTATTAAAACACCAAAAAAAGATTTTCATTTTATAGAGAAAAATCTTAATGCGAAAGGATCTAGAGTTAAAAAATTAGTTGTGGATGAAGAAGGACAAAAAGCTTTTTTTAAATACGAGGGGAAAGGATATCTTGTAAGTGAGGCTTGTTCTGAAAAAATGAGTTATGAAATAGCTAAAATTTTAAACTATGATTGTGCAAGAATAGATTTAGCTGTAGATGAAAAGGGAGTTCTAGGAGTTCTTAATTATGTATTTGTTGATATTGGACAAACTGAACATATAGATGCTATTGCATATTTAAATAAGCAAGGGAAAGATAGAGCATCCTTCTACACTGTCACAAATATTAAAAAAACATTAGATGAATTGGATAAACAATTATTTGAAGGTTTTATAAAAATTATGGTTTTTGATGCATTAGTAGGGGAAACGGATCGACATGAGGAAAACTGGGGGATACAAAGAATAGAAGGACATTATAAATTTTCTCCACTATATGATAATGGATGCAATTTGTTAAGAGAATTTAAAAATGAAGATTTTGCTGAAATGTACTATAGTCAAAGAAGAAACTTTGATGCATATATTCGTAATAGTAAAACACTTATATATAAGGAGAAGGAAAAAAAGAAATATAAGCATTTTGAATTAATTAAATATTTAGATGATAATTATCATGAAATTGTAAAAAAAGAGATAGTAAACTTGAAAAAATTAACTGATGAAAAAATTGACTTAATTGTAGATAAACTTCCAAAAGAATTAATGACTGAAAAACATAGAAGTTATATTAAGATTTATTTAAAGAAACGAAGAGATATTCTTATTGAAATAGTGGATTGGAGTGATAAGAATGAAAACTGAAATGTGGCTTATTTGGAAACAACCTAAAACAAGAAGAAGATATAAAATTGGGAGCCTGATATTTCAAAATGGCCATTATGTTTTTAAGTACGTCAATCCCGAATTAAACGACGCATTATTAACAGGGTTTAATTATTTTCCTGGATTTGAAGATGTTTATAAAGTATATGAAAGTGATGTATTATTTGCAAATATTGCTACAAGATTGCCAAATTCTGGAAGAGCAGATTATTTGGAAATTTTAAACTCTTATAATCTCGAAGTTAATTCTTCAGAATTAGAAATTCTGAAAGCAACACGAGGTAGATTGATTACAGATAATTACGAATTTGTTCCTGCTTTTGATAGTAATAGGGTTGAATTTGATATCGCGGGAACAAGCTATATACAGGATGTTCAAAAATGTAAAAATATTCTGCATATTAATGATAAACTATTATTAGAATTAGAACCTGATAATGCATATGATCCAAATGCGATAAAAGTTGTTTATGATAAAAATGATGAAAAATATTTGTTAGGATATGTTCCTAGATTTTATTCAAAAGAATTAGCGACATTGCTCAATGCTAATACTGAGTATTCAGCAATGATTCAAAGTTTAAATTTTGAGAGTGAGATTAATGATGAAGCAATTACAGCAAATGTGAAATTGATATTTAATAACTAGTAGATGAAGGAATTAAAATTTGCAATGTAGAAGAAAATTGTTATAAACATAATTTAATAAATGCTTTAAATTGGGAAATCTCATTGAAGAAATAATATATGAAAAAGTCATAATATAAGTTAAAAATTAAAATGGAACTTAATTATGACTTTTTTTATGCAAATTTGTTTACACTATATATTTGTTGTGTTATATTAATGCAGAAAAATAACATAACAGTCACATATATAAATAACAGGAGGGATGATGACATGAAAGCATTAAAGAAAATAGCTGTTACTGTATTAAGCTGTGCGTTGGTTTTATCCACACAATCAATTAATTTATTTGCGGATGAAAATGTAGAGATTAAGCAGACTACAGCTGCTGAAACTTTTGTGGCAGAAGCAAACTTTCCAGATGCAAATTTTCGTTCTGCTTTATTAAAAGAAAACATTCAAACAAAAGAAGATGTTGAAAGTACAACTACACTAGATTTACGCTTTAATAAAATTAGAGATTTAACAGGTATTGAATATTTTACAAACCTTGAGTCACTTAAAGTTTCTTTTAATGAATTAAGTTCACTAGATGTAAGTAAAAATCTAAAATTAACTTATCTTGATGCAGGTAATAATCAATTAATGACAGAAATAACATTACCTAATTCATTAAAATACTTAGATTGTTTTGATAATGGTATTAAAAGTATTGACTTATTAGGGTTAAGCAATCTATGGTATTTGAATATGACCGCAAACTCCCTATCAACTATTGATTTATCAGGAAATCCAGAGTTAACTCATTTATTTTTAGAAGATAATAACTTAACAAAACTGGATTTAAGTCGCCAAATTAATCTAGATCCATATTTCTTCTCACTTTATAAAAATCTGTTAACTGAGATTCAGACACCAAATATTATGAAAACATTTTCTGCATCTAATTTTTATCAACAGAAAGATGATGTAGGTTATGAACGTGAGTGGAAACAAAATGGTATAAGTCTTACTGCTGAAGATGAAGTATTATTTGATGGAAGTACGCTTGTTTCTGAAGTGACTCCTAAAAAATATCAGATTCTTTATCATGCAAATGATGGTACTAATTCAACAAAAGTTGAGGAACATACCTATGGGGAAGCTCTAACTCTTTCTGCGAATACTTTTACTCACAATGGCTATACATTCCAAGGATGGTCAAGTAGTAAAAATTCAGCTACTCCTGAGTATAGTGATTTAGCTTCTGTAACATTAAAGGAATATCCTACTGATGGAGTATTAAACTTATATGCAGTATGGAGTGGAAATCCTTATTCTGTTAGATTCCATGCGAACAATGGTAGTGCAGATACTGATATGCAGAAGTTTGTATATGGTTCTTCCACAAGATTACAGGGAAACCCATTTACATATGAAGGTAAACATTTTGTAGGATGGTCTACATCAGCTGATGGAAAAGTAAGCTATGCAGATAAAGCAGTTATTTATAATCTAACAAATGAAAAAGATGCAGTTGTAGACTTATACGCGGTATGGGAAGATAATGTATATAATGTTTCTTTTGATGCTAATGGTGGAAAACTAGTGTGTTCAAGTACTCAATCTGTTAAATATAATCAGGTAGCTCAAAAACCATCTGATCCAGTAAAAGTAGGATATACATTTAAAGGATGGTTAGATAAAAATACAAATACAATGTATGATTTTGAAACACCGGTTACTAGTAATGTAACACTTCAAGCAGTTTGGAATAAGAATACATATCAGATTGTATTTGACAATAATAGCGGAACTGGTTCAATGAATTCAGTAACTGTATCTTATGATACAAGTGTATCTCTTCCTGCAAATCAATTCACAAAAGAAGGTTATGTGTTTTCAGGATGGTCATTAACTCCTAATGGAGGAGTAATTTATAACAATCTACAATCAGTTATAAATTTAACATCTAAAGATAATGATACAGTTACTTTATATGCAAAATGGGCTCCAGTAACTTATCAGATCTCCTATCAGTTAAATGGCGGAAATGGAGCTGCAAATCCAACAAACTACAATATCACAAGCTCAACAATCACATTGAAGAATCCAACAAGAACAGGCTATAGCTTTAGTGGATGGTATAGCGATAGCAAATATCAGACAAGAGTAACACAGATAACAAAAGGAAGTATAGGAAATAAGACGCTGTATGCGAAATGGACTCCAGTAACTTATCATATTTCTTATCAGTTAAATGGCGGAAATGGAGTAACAAATCCAACAAGCTACAATATCACAAGTTCAACAATCACATTGAAGAACCCAACAAGAACAGGGTATAGCTTTGGTGGATGGTATAGTGATAGCAAATATCAGACAAGAGTAACACAGATGGCACAGGGAAATGTTGGAAATAAAACATTGTATGCGAAATGGACCCCAACAAAATACAATATTCGTTATGTATTGAATGGAGGTAAAGCAAAAGGAAATCCTACTAGTTATACAATCACTTCTAAATCAATTACTTTAAAGAATCCAACAAGAAAAGGATATACATTTAGTGGCTGGTATAGTGATAGTAAATATCGCACAAAAGTAACTAAAATATCAAATGGAAGTACAGGTAAGAAAACACTATATGCGAAATGGACAAAAGTGACAAAACCATCAAAAGTAAATTTAAAAAGTGCTAAAAATAGTGGTAAAAACAAATTGTCTGTTTCTTATGCTTCAGTGAAAAAAGCTTCTGGATATCAGATTGCTTATTCTACTAGTTCAAAATTTACGAAGAGCACCACAAAATATACAAGTTCAAAAACTATTGGTAAATTGAAAAAAGGTAAAACTTATTATGTAAAAGTTCGCGCATACCGTAAAGATTCTACTGGTGCTAAAGTATATGGTTCTTATAGTAAAGTAATAAAAGTTAAAATTAAAAAATAATAAAAAGCTGCTACTAGATAAGGTAGCAGTTTTTCTTTGTATTAAGCAATATTTTCTTAAGAAAGAATGGTCGTAATCACTATGTTTTATGCTATACTATATAAGTGAGATTTACATGATTTGAGGAGGATAAAGATGAAAATTTTAGTTACTGGAGGAACTGGTTTTATTGGTAGTCATACATGTGTAGAATTGATAGAAGCAGGAAATGAAGTCGTTATTATCGACAATCTATATAATTCACAAAAAAATGTAGTGGATAAAATCGAAAACATTACTGGTAAGAAAGTTGCATTTTATGAAAATGACTGCTGCGATGAAGAAGCTTTAGAAAAAATCTTTAATGAACATAAGATTGATGCGGCAATTCATTTTGCAGGTTATAAAGCAGTAGGTGAATCTGTACAGAAACCAATTATGTACTATGAAAATAACTTAATGTCTGCATTGGCATTATGTAAAGTAATGGCAAGACATAACTGTAAACGTCTAGTATTTTCTTCAAGTGCTACAGTTTATGGAAATCCTGCTAGTGTACCAATTAATGAAGATTTCCCATTAGGGCCAACAACAAATCCATACGGGACTACAAAATTAATGATTGAACAGATTTTAAGAGATTTATATGTATCTGATCATGAATGGAATATTGCATTACTACGTTACTTTAATCCAATTGGTGCACATAAGAGTGGATTATTAGGAGAAAGTCCAAATGACATTCCTAACAACTTGATGCCATATATTGTGAAAGTAGCAAATAAAGAATTACCATATTTACATGTTTATGGTAATGATTATGATACACCAGATGGTACTGGAGTTCGTGATTATATTCATGTAGTTGACTTAGCTAAAGGACATGTAAATGCAGTAAATAAAGTAATGGAACCAATTGGTGTAGATGCTTATAACTTAGGAACTGGTAACGGATATAGTGTTTTAGATGTAGTGAATACGTTTGCTCGTGTAAATAATATTGAAGTACCATATCAGATTGATCCAAGACGTCCTGGTGATATTGCACAATGCTATGCAAGTACAGACAAAGCATTTAAAGAATTAGGATGGAAAGCAGAAAAAGGTTTAGAAGAAATGTGTGCAGATGCTTGGCATTTCTTACAGGTTAGCAAAGAAACAAAATAAATAAAATAATAAAACTTTTAGGAATTTCACCTTTATATATCGTATAGATATATGGAGGTGATTTTTTGCATTGTTTACGTTGTGGAAATACAGAAGAACGTTATTTCTTTAAAGATGCGATAGGCTGGTATTGTCGTAAATGTATTATGTTTGGAAGGATGGAACCTGGAAAATTACCAGCACCAAAGAAAACTGAGAGAAAAGTTATGCATGTTGATTATCAGTTAAAATATCCATTAACTCCAGCACAAAGAAAATGTGCTATGCAGATTGTGGAATATGTTAAACATCACCAGGATGTATTGGTGTATGCCGCATGTGGTGCAGGAAAAACTGAACTTGTGATGGAAACAATTAAACAGGCACTAAGTTTAGGCAAAAAGGTAGGTTTTGCGATTAGTCGAAGACAAGTAGTGTTGGAAATAAAGGATCGTATGCAATTAGCATTTCCTACTTTAAAAGTTGTTGCTGTATGTGAAGGTTATACCGAAATAACGGAGGGAGATTTGATTATTTGTACTATGCATCAACTCTATCGTTATCATCAGACCTTTGATTTACTCATCATGGATGAAGTAGATGCTTTCCCATACAGAGGGAACATTGTCTTAAAACAGATTGCGGAACATGCTTGCACTGGTGAGAAAGTATATTTGACCGCTACTCCTGATGAAGAAATGTTAGAAAATGTAAGATTAGGGAATCTGGCAATGGTTGAACTATTTCAAAGACCACATGGCTATCCATTGATTGTACCTGATGTAATAGCCGGTGCACCTTTTATACAGACTCTATTACTACTTCGTTTTCTTTTCGTACAGAAAAAAGAAAAAGCACAGACTTTAGTGTTTGTGCCAACTATTCAGATGGCTGAGAGTTTAAACTTTTGGCTTAGATTTCTCTTTCGCAGTACTTCTTTTACTTCCAAAACAAAAGGTAAGGAAATAATATTAAAAAAGTTTCATGATAAAAAATATGAATGCTTAATTGCCACGACCGTCCTAGAAAGAGGAATTACGATTAAAGGAGTTCATGTTGTGATATTTCATGCAGACCATATCGTGTTTCAGGAAGCTAGTTTAATTCAAATGATAGGTCGTGTAGGAAGAAATATAGAGATGCCTACAGGTAAGGGTTTGTTTCTATGCACGAAAAAAACAAAGGATATTGAACGTTGCGTACGCGCATTGAAAAAGATGAATGGAGATGAGTGAATGAAAGAATCATGGTGTAGACTATGTATGCAAGATATCACGAAAGGACAAACGATTTTTGATTACCTTAAACAAGATACTTTATTATGTGGGGATTGTCGTAAACAATTAGAAGTACTAAATCAAAAAACAAAAATACAGAAAATGCCATTACATATGATTTATTTGTATAATGACTTTTTAGAAAATATGATTTTTCAATATAAAGAGGGTTTAGATACAGCTCTTCGTGATATATTCTTCTATGATGTAATGGATAAACTGAATACTAGATTTCGACATTACACGATTGTGTTAATGCCATCTAGTGAAGAAAAAACAATAGAACGCGGATTTCTGCCAGTAAAAGAAATGTTGAGTCATTGTAAAATACCTATCATAGAACCTTTTTATAAAATCAGTAATCACAAACAATCCTTACAAACATATGAGAATAGAGTGCTTATTTCCCAGGTAATAAAAAGAAATTCGAATATAAGATTACCTAATACGAAATTATTGTTGGTAGATGATGTGTGTACAAGTGGCAATACATTAACTAGTTCATATAATTTACTTAAAAATCATCCTTATAAAATTGAAGCACTTGTACTATGTGCGCATCAGAGATTTGTCGATTCCTGCGATAAAAACAGATGGAAAAGAAAGGGGATGTTTTCTATACTTTGATAAAAATGAATGATGTAATAAATGGCAAATGAAAGTTCATTACATAAGAGAAAAAAGTTTCAAAAAATGATAAAAAATTTTGAAAAAGTTCACAAATATGTAATTGATTTTCTTGTTTAAAATGTCTATAATGTTAGTATGCGTATAAAAAAGCATAGAAAGGTATAGGATAGGAAATGCAAGGTAAAGTAAAAATGTTCAACCAGGAAAAAGGGTACGGATTCATCAAATTAGAAGATGGTAAAGACGTTTTTTTCCACTACTCACAATTAATGATGGAAGGATTTAAAACAATTGATGCAGATGCTGAAGTTGAATTCGAATTAGTTGAAACTGAACGCGGATTGCAGGCTCAAAACATCGTTAAACTGTAGAAAAATAGAATGACTGTTTGCTTCAAATGGAAGTACAGTCATTTTTTTAGAGTAAAAATTTGAAATTAGCATAAATTATGTCAAAATAACCATTTGTTTTAAGGTCAAATGATGCTCAAAAAGCAATTAAACTAAATAAAATTATATGGAAAAGTTATAAATTAGTAAAAAATTAATGAAAAATAATAAAAAAACATTCAATTATCAGATATAAACAATAAAAAAACAGGAATTGAAAGTCTAATTTAGATGTTAAATAAGAAAAATGAGCGTTTTACGTTAAAAACAACTATCGGTTATAGGATAAAAAGGTACTTTATGGTACAATAAATGAGTGAGACTAGATATTATTATATGTAACTAGTGAAACTATATGTAAAAAAGAAGTAATGGAGGGTCTTAAATGGCTAATTTTATCGAACGTTTATTAAACGGTGAAAAAAAGACATTGTATAAGCTTGAAAAAACTGCAGAACAAGTCATGGCATTGGCAGATGATATGAAAGCTTTAAGCGATGAAGAATTAAGAGGAAAAACACAGGAATACAAACAAAGATTTGCTGATGGAGAATCTTTAGATGATTTACTTGTTGAAGCATTTGCGACAGCTCGTGAAGCTGCTAGACGTACCATTGGTGAATATCCATACAAAGTACAGATCATGGGTGCAATTGCTATGCATCAGGGTGATATTGCGGAAATGAAAACTGGGGAAGGTAAAACCTTAACTTCTACCATGTGTGTATATCTGAATGCCTTAGAAGGAAAAGGTGTTCATGTAGTTACTGTCAATGACTATTTGGCAGGTCGTGATGCTGAGTGGATGGGCCAGATTTATCGTTTCCTAGGATTAACTGTAGGAGTAAACTCTCGTCCGTTAACACCTTCTCAGAAAAGAGAAGCATTTAATTGTGATATTACCTATACTACAAACTCTGAATTAGGATTTGATTATCTGCGTGATAATATGGTTACATCAGTTAAAGATCGTGTTCTTCGTGGTCTACATGTTGCCATCGTCGATGAAGTTGACTCTATCCTGATTGATGAATCTAGAACACCATTGATTATTTCTGGTGGTGCTAAGAAAACTGCTAATTTATACCTACAGGCAGATGCCTTTGCGAAACGTTTAAAAGGCGATGACTATGAAATCGATGAAAAAACAAAACAGATCATGCTTACTGAAAAAGGTGTAGCTGTTGCGGAACGTTATTTTAAATTGAAAAACTTATATGATGTAGAACATACACAGTTAGTTCATCACATCACACAGGCTCTAAAGGCAAACTATATCATGAAAAATGAAGTAGAGTATGTGGTACAGGATGATGAAATCGTAATTGTCGATCAGTTTACTGGACGTACAATGCCAGGACGTGCATATTCAGATGGTCTGCATCAGGCAATTGAGGCTAAAGAAGGCGTTTCTATTAAAGAAGAAACTTCTACACTTGCGACAATTACATATCAGAACTTCTTCCGTCTTTATGATAAATTGGCAGGTATGACTGGTACTGCAAAAACTGAGGAAGAAGAATTCCTAGATATCTATAATATGCGTGTAATCGAAATTCCTACAAATAAACCAGTACAGCGTATTGACTATCCAGATGCAATTTTTGCTAATCCTAGATTAAAATTTGCGGCTCTTGTGAAGGAAGTAAAAGAATTGTATGCAAAAGGACAGCCAGTCTTAGTTGGTACAATTTCTGTTGAAACAAGTGAATTAGTTCATGAAATGTTAGTAAAAGAACGTATTCCTCATGAAGTATTAAATGCGAAAAACCATGCTCGTGAAGCAGAAATCATTGCGAAAGCTGGTCGTGTAAAAGCTGTAACAATCGCAACAAACATGGCTGGTCGTGGTACCGATATTAAATTGACGGATGAATCACGAGCATTAGGCGGACTTGTTGTATTAGGAAGTGAACGTCATGAATCTAGACGTATCGATAATCAGTTACGTGGACGTAGTGGACGTCAGGGTGACCCAGGATATTCTCGTTTCTATGTATCTTTAAAAGATGAATTGATGATTCGTTTCGGTGGAGATAAATTTGAAAAATTATTTGCCTCTATGGGAGATGCTCAGATCGAATCAAAAATGGTCACAAAATCTATTTCACAGGCACAAAAACGTGTGGAAGGTTACAACTATGATGTGCGTAAACAATTACTTGACTATGATGATGTGTTAAGAAAACAGCGTGAAATTATGTACGAACAAAGAAACTATGTATTAGAAAATGAAGATGTTCATGGTATTGTTCGTGATATGATCGATCGTGCTATCGCAAATATTGTGGAAGCGAATGTGGATCATTCTCGTCGCGATGGAGCTGTTGATTATGCAGGCGTTTTACAAGGACTTGAAGTAATCGGTCTTGAAAAAGATAGTATTAAAGAAGAAGAACTTCGCGGTAAATCAAAAGATGAAACTTCTAAATACTGTGCAGAAAGAATTTTCCAAATCTATGATGATAAAATCAAAGATATTCGTGATCAATTCAAACAGTTTGAAAAGAACATTGTATTGCGTAACATGGATCGTAACTGGATCGAGCATATTGATATGATGGATAAATTAAGAAATGGTATTCATTTACGTTCTTATGCTCAGAATAATCCGTTACAGGCATATATTCAAGAAGGATATGAAATGTTTGAAGAAATGCAGGCACGTATTGCACGTGAAGTTGTATTCTTTGCGTTGAAAATTCAGGTAGAAAGAAAAGAAAAAGTGGAGTAATCTAATGGAATTATATGAAATTAAGCAGGAGGTGAGTACTCATCAGGTAAAGCTAGAACAGCTTGGTGAGTCACTTTGACCTAGCCGCGAAAAGACATAAAATACAAGAACTGACAAGTATGACCCTGCAGGAAGATTTTTGGAGTGATCCTAATCATGCGCAGACTATCATACGTCAGCTAAATGGAATCAAGGATATTGTGGAAAGCTATGAGAAGCTTGAACAGGCACTAAACGGCTTGGTTGAAACACATGATCTTTTAAAAGAAGATTATGATGAAGAGATATTTGAATTGTTTGAGGCAGAATATCACGAAATGGAAAAACATTTTGATGATTTCGAGATTAAAATTTTATTATCTCATGAATATGATCATTCCAGTGCTATCCTAGAGCTTCACCCAGGTGCTGGTGGTACAGAATCCTGTGATTGGACAGATATGTTGTATCGAATGTATTCTCGCTGGGCAGAAAAAAAAGGCTTTAAGGTTAGTGTATTAGATTATCTTCCAGGAGAAGAGGCTGGAATCAAATCTGTCACTTTTCTAGTGGAAGGTGATATGGCGTATGGCTATCTAAAAGCTGAAAAAGGAGTACATCGTCTAGTTCGTATTTCCCCATTTGATTCTGGAGGAAGAAGACATACTTCATTTGCGTCTTTAGATGTCATGCCACAATTCAATAATGAAATTGAGATTGAAATTAAACCAGAAGATCTGATTGTGGAAACAAAACGTGCCAGTGGAGCAGGGGGGCAGCACATTAATAAAACAGATTCTGCTGTTCGTATGGTACATAAACCAACAGGTTTAGTAGCAACATGTCAGAATGGTAGAAGCCAGCATGAAAATCGTGAAGAAGCATTGCGTATTTTGAAAAGCCGCTTGTATCAGAAGATGATTGAGGAACAAGAGGCAAAACTTGCGGAAATCAAGGGAGAACAAAAAGCAAATGAATGGGGTTCTCAGATTCGCTCTTATGTGTTCCATCCATATTCTATGGTAAAAGATCATCGTACAAACTATGAGACAAGTGATGTGCAAGGTGTTATGGATGGAGATCTTGATGAATTTATTTTCGCTTATTTAAAAACACAAATACATTCTTAATATAAAACAGCATTGAATACATGAAATATTCGATGCTGTTTGTTTTTTTATGGTTTGTTAATAAGTATATTCTTTGATTCACTTTTATTTAAATATGTGATATATTTATGATAATTGAAGGATGGGAGGAATTGATATGATATTAA
>OLQY01001406.1_pt1 | contig 20650 bp, 18 predicted proteins | sample 1672851 | NCBI WGS metagenome assembly OLQY01 (sample SAMEA3136730, study PRJEB25190) | human gut metagenome | reverse complement strand
ACCGCTTCGGCGGAGCAGGAGGCATCGACCAGCACAAAGCTGGCCTCATCCTGCTCTTTCGGCCAGACGCGCTGGCCTTTATCGTTGAGCGGCAGTACGTTGCCGGTGGCAATTGCCAGCGAACGCGAAAGGGTCTGTTCGTTGGGGCGGATATAGAGCTGGGCGTAGAGATTGGCTTTTTCCAGCATGTCGCCCAGGCCGTATGGCGACCAATGGTCAATCACACTGTCGGTGCCGGTCATTACAAATACCCCTTGATCCCGCAGCTGCTGCAGCGGCATGTGCAAGGTACCGATCGGCACGGTGGAGGCGATGGTGATTTGCTGGGCCGCCATGCGGCTGGCAATGGCATCAACCTGCTGTTCGTTCAATGTCGCCAGCGCAAAAGCATGGCTGATAGTCAGCTTGCCTTTTAGCGCCGGGGTTTTCTCTACGGTTTCCACCATATAGTTTATCGCCGCGACGCCCGCTGGGCTGGTTTCGTGCAGGTGAATATCGACCCCTTTGTTATAATCCAGCGCTATCTGAAACAGGGTATCGAGGGATTTCTCCATCGCTCCATCAACGTTAGTCGGGTCGAGACCACCGACGTAGTGCGCGCCGGCCTGCATCGCTTCACGTACCAGCGGTTCTGATTTTGAGAGCAGGAGTCCGTGCTGCGGAAAAGCGACAATCTCGCACGCGAAACCCGGCTGGCGGTGCGCCAGGACCGCCTGCAGATTTTCGAGGTTTTTCAACCCGGAGGTGGGTTCGATATTGCAGTGACTGCGGGCTATCGTTGACCCTTTTGACTGGAGCAGGTCGATCAGTTTTTCGGCATGCTGGCGGGTATACGGCTGGAGCTCAGGCAGCAGCTTCTGCTCAAGCTTAATCATGTCCTGAATCGTGGTGCCCGCCGGACGGTTGAGTGAACGCCACGGGCCGCCGTAAAAGGTTTTATCCAGATGGATATGCATATCGCGCATCGCCGGGAGCATCAGCTTACCGCCGGCATCATAGCGGGGCAGGGAGGCATCAGGGTGGCTCTGATTGTTGTGTAGCGCGATGATTTTACCGTCGGCAATCTCGAGGGTTTGCCGCTCGGTGCGAGTGTGTACCACGACGCCATTTTCATACTCAAAACCGCTTTCCAGCAGGACATTATCGAGATAGTAGTGCGTGTCGTCGGGGCTGATGACCTTGTGGTTGTCGCAGGACGTCGTGGATATCGAGCGCTCGCCGGCGTAAACGACGGGAGCGGCGGCGGCAAACAGGGCGGCGGCGGTGACCATTTTTCCGCTCTGGCTGAGAAATTCGCGACGGCTATTGTCTTGATTCATGGATCTTCCTTTTTCTTTGTTCTTTATTTGCTCAGTCGTGCACAAGATGGGTGCCGGTCTCCCCGCGTAGCGCTGCGGGTAAGCACTCTGGGGTGGTGATAATCACCCGCTTGCCGCCGTGCTTTAAAAACGCGAGGCTGGCGACAATTTTGGGCAACATGCTGCCGGCCGGAAAGTGGCCTTCCTGCATATAGCGGGTCATGTCGCTGATATTGACCGTCCCCAGCGCCTGCTGCTGAGGCTGTCCAAAGTGAATGCACACTTTTTCAACGCCAGTGGTGATGGCCAGAATATCGGCGTGAATCTCCCGTGCCAGCAGCGCGGTTGAGAGATCCTTATCAATCACCGCATCAACGCTCTGATAATCCCCCTGCGCGCTGCGGACTACCGGGATGCCGCCGCCGCCAGCGCCGATCACCACAAACCCTTGCCGGGTCAGCGCTTTAATAGCTTCGGCTTCCACGATGCGCTTTGGCTCCGGCGAGGCGACCACCCGCCGATAGCCACGCCCGGCATCTTCGACAAAGTGCCAGTCCGGATGCCTCTGCCGGAGATCATCGCGCTGGGCTTCGCTAAAAAATGCGCCAATCGGTTTCGTCGGGTGGGTAAAGCCGGGGTCATTTTTATCTACTTCGACCTGAGTAACGACGGTCACCGCTTTTTGTTCGCCGCGGTGGGCCAGACGGTTATTTAACGCCTGCTGAATCAGATAGCCGATTCCACCCTGGGTATCGGCAACGCAGTTGGCCAGCGGCGTCAACGGCAGACCTTCGCACTCATGAGCGATTTCAGCGCGGCGTAAATCCAGCCCGACCTGCGGCCCATTGCCGTGGGTCAGGACAAGATTGTAGTCCGACGCCAGCATGGCCAGCACCGTATCCGCCACGGCCTTCACCGCTTCAGCCTGATGTTCAATTGACTGGCTGGCGTTATCTTTGATGATACTGTTGCCGCCAATGGCAACGACCACAAGTTCTTTCATCGTGTAGGTTCCCGGTACAGAAGGTAATGGAGTTATTGTTATCCGATTTATTGCACGGGCAGCCCGGCCAGGGCGCTTTCGCCGCAGGCCGGGGATTTTTTTAAGCGCCGTAACGTTCGACCCAGCGCAAAATCGCCTTTTCAAAGCAGGCAAACGGCGGGTGGACGATACCGGCGCCGATCATACCGATGCCTGCATCTTTGTGGGCGATGGCGGTATTGATCACCGGCAGGATACCGCTGCTGCCGACGCGGGTAATATCGATAGCGGTCGGTACCCCCATAAACCCGAGCAGCGGGATAGTGACGTTCGGGTTTTCACCGAGGGTGATTTCACGCATCTGGCGGGAGAAATCGATGGCCTCGTCCACCGTTCCGCCAACCAGTGCGACGATGGCCGGCGCCGTTGCCATAGCGAACCCGCCAATGCCGTAAGTTTCGGTAATCGCGCTATCGCCGATATCGAGACCGGAATCCTCCGGCTTATAACCGGCAAACATCGGGCCAATAACCTGCTGTGCCGGGCCGGTGAACCACTCTCCCGGCAAGCCGCTGACTCGCAGGCCGAACTCGACGCCATTACGCGCCATGGTGGTAACAACGGTGCTGTACTCAATGCCATGGGCGGCATCCATCGCGGCTTTACACATTGCCATCCACGTCGGGCCGGAGAAATAGTCGCTGCTGGCGACGAACTCAAAGACTTCACGCTGTTGTTCGACCGGATAGCCGGCCTGAATAATGCCCGGCGTCAGCGCCTGGATCAGTAGCGTGGTACCGGCATTGTTGCGGTTGTGGCACTCATCGCCCATATGCAGGGCCTGCGCCAGCATCAGGCGCAGATCGATTTCGCCAATCACCTTCATGGCGTCGCGCAGCATCGGTCCCTGGACGTCACGCATCCAGTTCAGACGGTCGATAACGCTCTGGTCGTTCGCCCCCATGCGCAGGATCTTCGCCATCTGCTCGCTCATGTTGGTATAAGCGATGTTGCCGTAGGTTTTGTTCTCGACAATATGCATAAACATGGAGGCGGAGGTGACGCCGGCCATGGACCCGACGCAGTCATGCTCGTGGCATGGTGAGAAGGTGATTTCACCAGAAGCGGCCAGTTCGGCGGCATCAGCAAGATCTTTTGCCAGCCCTTCAAATACCAGCGCGCCGGTGACCGCACCTTTCATCGCCCCGCACATCTTTTCCCACGTGACCGGCGGCCCGGCGTGGAGAATGGTTTTTGCCGTCATCCCAGGCACCACGTTGATGGCCTGGTCGAAGCCCGTCAGCACCGGATGCGACTGGATAATGCGTTCCAGCGCCTGCTGGTTGGCGGCGGCGATTTTTTCCGCCAGCGCTGAATCGGCAAGCGCGTCGAGGGCATTGACCACCCGCATATTGCCCTGGCCTGGCGGCGTCCAGTCGAGCTGAGTCACCGCCGTATGCTGTTTTTTCAGATCATCGCTGAACATCGCGATCCCGACGTTAATAACGTTCAGCGGCTGGCTGAATAGTGACTGATTCATCAGGCGTTCTCCCCTTTGCAGATAAGTTCACGTGCCAGCAGGCCGGTCTCGGTACTGCTGTTGGCCAGAATGACGCCTGCCTCGCTAAGCATCAGGCGCTGTTGCTCCCGTGATGGCGTATCGATATCGGTGCCTAAAACGTAAGCGAGGATCGTCAGCCGACGGCCATCGGCGGCGGCAATGGCTTTTGCCTCTTTGATCGCCTCGATCGTCGAACCGACCGGATCGTCGTGCGAGCCAAAGCCCAGCACGAAATCCATCACGATCACCGCAACCTCAGGATCGCGCGCTTCCTGCAGCAGGCGGCTGATGCGGTTGGTGGGGTCGATCATCGGGTGTGGCTTACCATTGGTGAAGTCGTCATCGCCGAAATCGAGGAAGGTGTGCTTGATGCTGTGGTTGATATCGCTCAGGCGATAAGCCGGATCCGGCTGAATGTTGCTGTAAACTTCGGCGTGTTTTTCCAGGACGGCGAACATGGTTTCGTCGCACAGAGTACCACCGCAGAACAGGCCGCGAATGTATTTCTGCTGCGGTGCGAGCTGCGCACGCACGTCAGCAATCAATGCCGGGTTCAGCGGGGGTAAATCGAGATTTTCTTGCTTAACGCCGCTCAGCAGCACCGCCTTCAGCGCCGCTTCTCTGGTGCCGCGGGCAAACTGCAGACCTTGCTCGTCGGCCGCTGGTTCGGCGCGGCCCAGGAAGCACACGACCACCGGTTTACGGCAGGCGCGGGCGCGCTCCAGCACTTTTTTCGCCACTGTCGGGGCAGGCGGCTTGGAGACGAGGGCGATAATTTCCGTTTGCGGATCCGCTTCCAGCATCTGAAGGGCATCGAGCATCATCATGCCGCCGATTTTTTCACTCAGGTCGCGACCCCCGGTACCGATAAGCTGCGATACGCCGCCGCCGAACTCGTGAATACGCACGCTCAGCTCCTGGCTACCGGTGCCAGAGGCGCCGATAATACCAATGTTGCCGCGACGTACCGCATTCGCGAAGCACAGACCGGTGCCGTTAATGATGGCGGTCCCGCAGTCTGGCCCCATCAGCAGCAGACCTTTCTCGTGGGCCAGCTGTTTCAGCGCCAGTTCGTCCTCGAGAGAGACGTTATCGGAAAACAGCATCACGTTGAGGCCGCTTTGTAACGCCTGTCGTGCTTCGCGGGCGGCGAACAGACCGTTGACTGAGATAACCGCCATATTGCTGTCCGGAAGATGCTTTTTAGCGCTGGCGAGGGTGGCATAGCGCGCTTCGTGCTGGCCGCTTTCCGCTTTTTTGCTAAATAGCGCTTCGATCTCGGCCAGAATTTGCTCGTTATCGGCGCCGTCTTTGCCATTTATGACGATCATCAGGTCGCCGTTTTTCGCCGCTTCCAGCTGCGGCGTCAGCAGTCCCAGGTTATGCAGAACCCCTTTGTTCATTTCGGTCGCCATCGCTACAAATGCCTGCTCTACGCCGTCGATCTTATTGGCGCGGGTGGATATCGACATTAATGAGACGGAATCAAAATAGGTATTCTTCTTCACGACTATTTTAACTGACATAATTCCCTCCATACGTTTGGCTCAGCGCGCAGGCATCCGCCATGCCCAATAGCATGTCGCTGCCGGAACTTGAGCCAATATTTTTAATATCGGCAATTGCCTCAATAGAAAAGATTGTGGGTTGATTAATTATGATATTTATCAACCCGGCGATACTTTCGCGATAGCGCTGATTAATCGCTGCCTCCAGCGTAATCGCGCTGAGCGGCGTGGTGTTATGCCTGGCACATTGCAGCGCCGCTAAAAATTCATTCCGGTATTGATTGGCCGGGTGTCCATGAATAAATAAAATAACGCTAAGTCCTACCAGGTAATCATCCGCCGAGGGCGTCAGGCCAATACCCAGGCCGAGCATATTAGCAATGGCGGCACTGATGTTTTTATTTTGCCGAAGCGCATTAAATAATATTTCCCGTCGATGCTGTAATTCTCGCCCCATCGCTTTATAAAACGGATTGTCACCGCGATAAAGAAATAACGTGTCGTCCTCATGCAGTTGCTCAATGATAATGTTTTGCCATCGTCGCCAGGCTATCCGGGTAAATGCTGCCGCGCTTAATACGGCCCCTGGCATTTGCCAGCGCTCACAGCGGTGGATGTCTATCCATTTATCATGGCCAATGTAAATCCCTGAATCGGTGAACCGGACGCTTTCCCCTGGCCGGAACAGGTTGTCAAAGTAGGTGAGTGCTAACCTACAGCTGTTGGGCGCGTTGTCATATGCGGCGCACAGCAGCGTCAGGAGCCCTGGCTTATCGGGGACTAGCAGGTTGACCGCACGCGAGAAGACCTGCTCGACCCGTCCGCCGCCGCGTTGAGTGAGAAAGCTCTCATCCGCAGTTAGCGCTTGCACACACCGCCGTGAGGTGGTGTCGATGGCAATTCTCCTTCTTCAGGCACCGGCGGCGACCAGCAGGTGGGCGATTTCAGCAAAGCCCTTCTCCCATGCCAGTTCCAGCGGCGATTTGCCATATTTATCGGTCATATGTGGATTGGCGCCGTGGTTCAGCAGCAGCTTAACGATCGCTTGCTGCGTTGCGCCGCCGTCGTTTAAGACAATCGCTTCCAGCAGCGGTGTCCAGCCGACAAAGTTGGTGTGGTTGACGTTAATATCGGTTTCGGTCAGCAGAATTTTAACGATCTCAAGATGGCCTTTTTCGCAGGCCGGCGTCAGACCGACGCCGCCGAAACGGCTTAAACGCGCAAGGTCAGGTTTAGCTGGCAAAATTAAGCGCAGCAGCTCGACGTCATTATTCAGGCAGCTCAGTAAGAACGGGTTAAAACAGGTCTGGTCCTGCTTATCAATATCGACACCAGCGGCAATGAGTACAGAAACGCAGGCATAATGTTTATTCAGGCTGGCCAGAGTAATAGCGGTTCGCCCCTGGCGATTGCTGACATTAATATCGACGCCGCGCGCTAAACAGGCTTTTAATTGTTCGACATCACCTTGCTCCGCGGCCAAAAGATATTCAGCACTAATATTTTCCGTGGTCATCATCTTGCTCCTGTTGTTGCGGCTGAAACTATTTGATGGCTTGAGCATAGCAACCAAAAATAGATAAAAGAACCCGCTTAAATTTTATTCGCGATAACCCCACTGATTGTTGAATATTTTTTAATAATGGATGCAGACTGTGCGGCAGTGCAATGTTTGTTTCTTGCAGGCGATTTCCCGTAATTCAAGAAGGGATTATTTCTATATAGTTCCCGAACGAAACCCATTTCCACGACCAATATCACGAGGGGGAAGAGATGAACGGACTCACCGCAACGGGGATTACTGTCGGCCTTTGTGCCGGGATCTGGCAGCTGATCTCCTCGCAGGTTGGGCTTGATCCGAGCTGGGGATTGCTGGGCACGATCGGCTTTGTCGCCTTTTGCAGTTTTTATGCGGCAGGCGGCGGTAAAGAGGGGTTTGTGAAGAGTCTTTTTGTTAACTACACCGGCGTCGTCTGGGCATTTCTGGCGGCGATGGCTGCGGGTGGGCTCACTGCGGCCACCGGGATGTCATCCTTCTGGGCCAGCGTTATCACCACGGTGCCGTTCTCCGCGGTGATTGTCTGGCAAGGGCGCTTTTCCCTCACCGCGTTTATTCCCGGCGGTTTTCTTGGCATGACGCTGTTTTTCGCCTCCGGGATGAACTGGCCGGTGACGCTGCTGGGTTTTTTGGCCGGCAACGGCGTAGGGCTGATTTCCGAATATACCGGTCGAAAACTGAGCGAGGCAACCTCAAAAAGCCCGCGTTGAACCATGGAGCCGCGGAGAATTTCGCGGCCCGCGCGGGCGGAGCCTGCGCATGGTGTTAAAAGATATTCAAAAATGATTGCCCGATGACAGGGACAGGAAATAGAGTCGATTGCAGGGTAGGGCTAATGGGCGGTTGACGAAAGCAGGAGCGGGCGAATGAACTCAATTTTTACTGAAGAAAATCTGCTGGCGTTTACCACGGCGGCGCGCTTTGGTAGTTTCAGCAAAGCCGCAGACGAGCTGGGGCTAACGACATCAGCCATCAGCTACACCATCAAGCGCATGGAAACGGGGCTGGACGTGGTGCTGTTTACCCGCAATACCCGTAGCATCGAGCTGACGGAGTCCGGCTACTATCTTTTCCGTAAGGCCACGGATTTGCTCAATGATTTCCACGCCATCAAGCGCAGCATCGATACCATCGCCCAGGGTATTGAGGCCCGGGTCCGTATCTGCATCAACCAGTTGCTTTATACGCCGCGACATACGGCGCGTCTGTTGCAGGTGCTCAAAAAACAGTTTCCAACCTGCCAAATTACCGTTACCACGGAGGTGTATAACGGCGTCTGGGATTCGATGATTAATCAGCAGGCTAATATCGCGATTGGCGCACCGGATACGCTGCTCGACGGTGGCGGCATTGACTACACTGAAATTGGCGCCATTCGTTGGGTCTTCGCCATTGCTCCGGATCATCCGCTGGCGTTTATGCCGGAACCGATAGCAGAAAGCCAGCTACGGCTTTACCCCAATATTATGGTGGAGGACACCGCCAGCACGATTAATAAGAAAGTGGGTTGGTTACTGCACGGGCAGGAGGCGATTCTGGTGCCGGACTTTAATACCAAATGCCAGTGCCAGATCCTCGGTGAAGGCATTGGTTTTCTGCCGGATTATATGGTTCGTGAGGCCATGGCGGAAAACCGGCTGATTACCCGCCAGATTCATAACCCTCGCCAGGATTCAGGAATGCTGCTGGCGACCCAGCACGCGGCCAGTGGACAGGTGACGCAGTGGATAAAGAAAGAGTTTCGCCCCGGTGGGATATTAACCGCTATCTATAGTGATTTACTGCACCGCGAGATGACGGTGAAATCGTTTCAATCTATTTCCTGAAATTTTTCTGGAATACCTTATGTGCTATAACACCAAATATAAAAACATGAGGTGTTAATTAAATGAAAAATTTAAAGTTAATTGTTGGTAGCTTGATCTGTGCAGGTTGTTTACTGGCACCATTATCTGTCATGGCGGGTTATAAGATAAACACGATCCCGGTTCATTTCGATAAAGGCACCAGCGGAACCACCATTACAAATGCCCTGAGCGGCGCCGATGTGAAAGATTACACGCTGGTGGCAAAAGCGGGTCAGCTAATGCACGTCACCCTGAAGAGCAAATGGCCTCATCCTTATTTCAACGTGATCAACCCCGCGAACGAAACCATTTTTAATGGCTCGATGACAGAAGGTGCTTTTGAGCAGCGCCTGGCAACCAACGGAAAATATACCGTCCGCGTGTATCAGATGGGCGGCGCGCGCGATGAAGGAAAAACCAGTGCCTATGAGCTGGCTTTGAAAGTCACGGACTAGCTTTTGCCTGTATAGAGCCGCCGTTCTCACGTTATGCTGCGGCCACGTGAGGGGCGGCCTTTGTCACTATTTTGCGTTTTGGTGGCCGGGGCCGAGTGCAATGACCCGGTTTCAACCATCTCCCCATTAACACCCCTCATCCGATCGTGCTGGATGTGATTTTGGTCATCCACCCGCCATGCTGCCCCGTGCCCGCAATATATTTCATCCTCTGCGGGCGGGCCTTTAGCGCCTCTTTTATCGCCCCCGTCATGCCGCGACCATGGGCAATAACAAGCGCTCGCGCGATCTCAGACGTCGGAAAATGCCGCTGACGTTTCAAATCCCCCTCTTTTTAAGGCGGAAAATCTTCTCTGGCGGATTGCCAGCGTCAGGCCGGTGACTTGTCTGCAAACTGCTGAGCGCCTCTCATTTTTTGCGCGTTTATGCCGCAATGTTAGATATCTGTCAAAGTTCTGTTACCAGGTAGTTTTAAAATTTTCATTTCAGTTATTTAATTATAAAAGTTTCATATGGGTTGTTAATGAAACAAAACGTCTGAAATTGACCGGGTGATAAATCGTATGATTTATGAACTGCTGTTTTAATAATTCACTAAAAAACCACTGGATTAGGTGGTTTTGCTAAACATGTGCAAAAACAGCGCGGTCAGAAGCGAGACTTTTGGCCGGCGATCCGGCAGCTAGCAGCAAGACGCATTTACGAAATGAATTTTTCATTTCATCTCAATGAACTGGCATATCACTGAACCCCAAGGAACAACTATGAACATCAAGAAAACGATTGTTGCCTCTTTGTTAGTCTGTATGTTGCCCGCTGCGGTGATGGCAAAAGATCTCTCCGTCGGCGTTTCCATGGCGCTTTTCGACGACAACTTCCTGACTATCCTGCGTACCGCCATGCAAAAAGAGATGCAAAAAGAGGGGGTGAAATCGCAGGTTGAGGATGCCAAGGGTGATGTCGCGCAGCAGCTGCAGCAGGTGCAAAACTTTATTGGTCAGGGCGTCGATGCCATCATCGTCAACCCGGTCGATACCAATGCCGTGAAGCCGATTATCGATCAGGCGACCAAAGCCGGCATTCCGCTGGTCTTCGTTAACCGCCGCCCGCAGATTACGCTGACCGACAAAATGGCCTACGTTGGTTCGGATTCGGTACTGGCCGGCCGTCTGCAGATGGAAGCGCTGGCGAAGGCGATGAACGGCAAAGGCAACGTGGCGATTCTGCTGGGTGACCTGGCGAACGAGTCAACCCGCGATCGCACCAAAGGCGTGGAAGAAGTCGTCGCGAAATACCCGGATATCAAGATCGTCCAGAAGCAGACGGCGAAATTCATGCGTAACGATGCCGTGGATGTGGTGAGTAACTGGATGACCAGCGGGGAAGATATTCAGGCGATCGCCTCCAATAACGATGAAATGGCGATTGGCGCGCTGCAGGCGCTGGGAAGCAACCCGAAGCACATTCTGATTGCCGGTGTCGATGGGACCCCTGACGCTCTGCAGATGCTGAAAAACGGCAAGATGATCGCCACCATTTTCCAGGATGCTAAAGGGCAGGGGGAAGGGGCGGTGGATGCGGCCGTCAAACTGGCTAACGGGGAAAAAATCGAAAAAGTCATCGATGTCCCTTACCAGCTGATTACCAAAGAGAATATGTCTGAATTTGTCAGCCGTAATCAAAAATAATCATTTCTGGCTCAGCGGTACGGAGGGGGATGTATGAACGCTTTTGCACTTGAAGCCGAAGGTATCAGTAAGTTCTTTCCTGGCGTGAAGGCGCTCGATAATGTCTCATTACGCGTGCGCCCGGGGACGGTGCACGCCCTGATGGGGGAAAATGGCGCGGGAAAGTCGACGTTAATGAAGTGCCTTATCGGGATTTACCGTCCCGATAAGGGCGCGATCCGGGTGAAGGGCGAACCGGTGCAGTTCCAGGATACGATGGATGCGCTGCGCGCGGGGATCTCCATGATCCATCAGGAGCTGAACCTGGTGCCGCATATGACGGTGGCAGAAAATATCTGGCTGGGGCGCGAGCCGATGAAATACGGCTTTGTCGACCATCGACAGTTGGCCCGCCAGACTCAGACACTGCTCAATAAACTGAATATCCGTTTATCCGCCGACCGCCTGGTGGGCGATCTTAGCATTGCCGCCCAGCAAATGGTGGAAATAGCCAAAGCGGTATCGTGGAACGCGGATATTGTCATTATGGATGAACCCACCTCGGCGCTGACGGAAAGTGAAGTGGCTCACCTGTTCACCATCATTCGCGATTTACGCGAGCAGGGTAAAGCCATTATTTATATCAGCCACAAGATGGATGAGATTTTCGCGATTACCGATGAAATTAGCGTCTTTCGCGACGGGACCTGGGTGGGCAGTCGGCAGACGGGCGAATTTACTCGTCAGTCGCTTATTACCCAGATGGTGGGCCGCGAATTAACTCAGCTGTTCCCGAAATTCAATAATACGATTGGCGAAGAGGTATTGACGGTCCGCAATCTGTCGCGCAAAGGCTATTTCGAGGAGGTGAATTTCAGCGTCCGTCGCGGTGAAATTCTCGGCGTTGCGGGCCTGGTCGGCGCCGGGCGCAGCGAAGTGATGGAGAGCCTGTTTGGGATGGAGCGCTTTGACAGTGGCGAAGTCCTGATTGACGGCCAGCCGGTGACGATCGACTCGCCTTCCGTGGCCATCGAAAAAGGGATGGCGCTGCTGACCGAAGACCGCAAAAAGTCCGGACTGTTCCTCGTGCTTTCGGTGATGGAAAACATGAGCATCGTCAATATGCCGGAATATATCGGCAAGAGCGGGTTTGTCAAACATATGAAGATGGCGGAAGACTGTATGGAACAGATCCGACGTCTGAATATTAAAACCCCGACCATGGATCAGATTATTAATAACCTGAGCGGCGGTAATCAGCAAAAGGTCTTAATTGCCCGCTGGCTTTTAGCGCAGCCCAAAATATTAATTCTTGATGAACCAACTCGCGGGATTGACGTGGGGGCGAAGGCTGAAATTTATCATCTGATTAGCGAACTGGCGAACCGTGGCGTCGCAGTGATTATGGTCTCTTCTGAACTGCCGGAAATTCTGGGCATGAGCGATCGCGTTATGGTCATGCACGAAGGACGTATTACCGGCATCCTCGACAAAGACGAGGCCGATCAGGAAACCATTTTGTCGTTGGCATCCCACTGAGGTGTAGAGAATGAGCAATATGAAACTGACCGCAACAGCTGCAAATGAGCGATCCTCTTTCTTCGGTAATTTACGGCATAAATTACCGAAAGATACCGGTATCTTTATTGTTATGGTGGTCATCGCCCTGACATTTGAAATTGCCGGCTGGTTTGTCCGCGACCAGTCTTTCCTGATGAACACTAACCGCCTGGTGTTGATTGTCCTGCAGGTCGCCATTATCGGGATTATCGCCGTCGGCGTCACGCAGGTCATTATCACCACCGGGATTGACCTCTCCTCCGGATCGGTCATTGCCCTTGCCGCGGTGGTAGCGGCAAGCCTGGCGCAAACCTCGGATAGCCTGTCGCCGATGTTCCCGTCGCTGGTTAACCTGCCGGCGGTCATTCCCATTTGCGCCGGAATTGGCGTCGGGCTGATCTGCGGATTAACCAACGGCTTTTTGGTCACCCGTACCGGGATCCCGCCGTTTATCGCCACCCTCGGGATGATGGTCTCCGCCCGCGGCCTGGCACAATATTACACCCAGGGAAATCCCATCAGCTTCTTGTCCGACAGCTTTACGTCGATTGGTCAGGGGGCGATGCCGGTGATTATTTTCTTCGTGATTGCCGCTCTGTTTCACATTGCGTTGAAACACACCCGCTACGGGAAATATGTTTACGCCATCGGCGGCAACATGACCTCGGCAAAAGTGTCCGGCATCAATGTGAATAAGTATCTGGTTATCGTCTACACCATCGCCGGCGCGCTGTCGGGGCTGGCCGGGGTTGTGCTGGCGGCGCGCGTCAGCAGCGGGCAGTCCAGTATGGGGATGTCCTACGAACTGGACGCTATCGCAGCGGCCGTTATCGGCGGCAGCAGCCTGATGGGCGGCGTCGGCCGCATCACCGGCACCCTGATTGGTGCGATGATCCTCGGCTTAATCAAAAGCGGCTTCACCTTCGTCGGCGTCGATGCTTACGTTCAGGATATTATCAAAGGGATTATTATTGTTGCGGCGGTGACGATAGACATGCGCCGTAACCGTAAGAAGCACTAAGCGAATGAAGAGATAGCCCTGAAGCGATATCAGGGTTATCTCTTCGCGCTGTTAAACGACAGGCATGATGAAAATGGCAAGGTACGCTGGCGCCGGTGAACTCAGGAGAGACCGCAAATCCGGTCACGCCCGCTGTTCTTGGCGTGATACAGCTCGCTATCGGCCCGCGACATCAGCTCCGGCAGCGGGCACTGCCAGCCTTTGGATACCCCGAAACTGGCGGTGATCTTAAAGGTGATATCGCCAGTCGTATGGAAGGTCAGCTTGCGGATTTCCTGCTGAATCCGTGCGGTATAGCTGGCGACCTCGTCTGACGAAGCGGCCAGAAACAGGACCGCGAACTCTTCTCCGCCGAGGCGGCCTACCACATCTTCCGGACGGCTCAACCTGTTCAGGGTTTTGGCAAGGGCAACCAGCACCTCGTCACCCATTGGGTGTCCCCAGTTATCATTTATCGACTTAAAGCGGTCAACGTCGAGCATCACTAACCAGGCCGGAAGCGCCTCGCTGGACTGACTTAATAGCGCATCAGCCCGGGTGCTAAATGCCCGGCGATTAAACAGATGGGTCAGCGGATCCTCTTCCGACTGGCGCTGATACTGGCGGCTGATGCGGGCATCTTCACGGAGCTTTTTCCCGAGGGTACCCAGGGATGAAAACAGGCCCTGCACCTCTTCTGCCGTATCGTCATCGATTTGGACATGGAGCTGTTTTCCGGCAATTAGCGCCGCGGCGAGCTCATTTAAGCGCACAATCGGGCGTAAAACGCGAGAGCGAATATAGAAAATCAGCGCAATGGTCAGGGCATACACCAGCCCAAGCACGACCAGCCGTAACAGGAAATTCTTTAAGGCCCGATGTTCAACGGCAGTGTAGTGCTCCTTAACTCCGGTCATATAGGTGTTCAGGAGATTGTCAAACGAACCGAGGCTGGCGTGATAGGCGACGGCAAACTGTTCGGCGCTCACGCTGTAGGGCTTACCGCTGTCGCTCTCCGCGCTTAACCGATTGATTAGCGCAATCCCCTGGTGTTCAAAGTCCCGGCGCGTGTTTTCCAGCGTTCTCTGGAAATGGGGAAGCCAGGCGACCTCATCTCCCTGCGTTTGCAGCAGCCACCACGCGGTATTAATCCGTTCGATACCGCGAATCAATCCTTCCCGGTTGGCTTGCGGTATCGGCGTGTGTGTGGCCAGCGGAATCAGCACCTGCGGACCGAGTCGGCCCGCAGCATCGCGCAACTCGCCCAACGCCAGCGCGCGCAGAATGGGCCCCAGCGCACTGGGCTGCAGCAGCAGAAACTCATTGGTGCGCTTGAACAGCGCCTTATGATAGAAATCCGTTGCCACTACCATATCGTGAATCGCCTGGTCGGCGAGCTTCGGGTCGCTCAGCACCTCGGTACGAAAGCCGTTGGCAACGCGCCGGGAATGATCCAGCTGCTGCATCATTTCGCTCATCAGCGCCGGAGAGAGTAGGTTTTTCGGGATCTTCTGCATGTCACGATCGGTGATGTCGCGATGAGCGACCAGCACCTGCCAGCGCGACTCTTTATCCTCAGGTGAACTTAATATCAGCTCGTTAACGAAGGCGCGCTCACCGGCCAGGTCATTAGAGACCTGTAGTACCCGGTAGAAAATATCGAACTGGATAACATTATTATACGCGCTTTTCCACGTTTCCCATGAGCCGGAAAGCAGCCAGAAGGAGAGAATGGTGGTTAAAAAAATCGTCGCCAGCGCGGATCCCCAGATATAGCGGAGAATATTAGACGATGCTGAGGATCTCTTTTTCGTTTTCACACGTCCCCTGGCGTCAGCAGTAAAAAGAAGCGATTCGAAAATCATTGAGTGGAATTGAACTGAAATATAACGGAATTCGATGCCGTTATGTCCGCATATTTGCCTGCTGTATGCGATCTGTTGGCTGATTTTAGCAGATAATCCAGAAGAAAATGGCTTTTTGTCCGCGCGGTTAAATAATGTAAGATATTGTTTTGATTTGTTTATTCCTGTTGTTCCCTCTTTTCCAGGAGGGGGCAGGCAGACCGTTACGGCGGTGAGCGGTCGTTCTGGCGCCGCGCGGCGCCAGAACGACCGACAGAAGGGCGCTTACTTTTCTCCGGCGGCGAGCAGTACGCTATGCAGCAGCACGTTCGCCCCTTTTTCTGCCCAGGTGGGCAGAATATTCTCCGCCTCGTTATGGCTAATTCCCTTCTCACAGGGGATGAAAATCATGCTGGCGGGCGCGACCTTGCTGATATAGCAGGTATCATGCCCGGCGCCGGAGACCATGCGTCTGGCGCTGTAGCCGAGCGTCTGAACCGCCCGCTCGCTGCGCGCCAGACACTGCGCGTCGAAAGCGATCGGGGCGTAGTCAAAAATCCGTTCAACTTCGGCCGGGACGCCGCGCCCGGCCAGTTCGGCCGCGGCGCGATGCAATGCCTGCTCCATCGCCTCCAGCGCGCTGCTCTGCGGATGGCGGAATTCCACGCTGCATTCGACGCGACCCGGCACCACGTTGCGCGATCCCGGTATCACCTGCACCATGCCGATGGTCGCCCGTCCGTCGGGATGATGAGCGATGCCGATTTGCTCCACCGCCAGCGCCAGTTCGGCGAAAGCGGTCAACGCATCGCGACGGCTGCCCATCGGCGTGGTGCCGGCGTGGGCGGAAAAACCCTCCAGCGCGACGTTGAACCAGCGCTGGCCCATTGCCGCGTGGACGAGGCCGATATCAACCCCTTCTTCTTCCAGAATCGGCCCCTGTTCGATATGGACCTCATAACAGGCATGAACCGGGAATGCGGCCGTCGGACGATCGCCGCGGTAGCCGATGGCCTCCAGCGCCGCGCCGACGCTGATGCCGTCGCGATCTTCGCGGGTCAGCGCGAAAGCTTCGCTGAACTGCCCGGCCCACACGCCGGATGCCAGCATCGCCGGGGCGAAGCGCGCCCCCTCTTCATTGGTCCAGTTGACCAGCACGATATCGCGCTCGGTCTCAATGCCGCGTTCATTCAGCGTGCGTAGCGCCTCCAGCCCGGCGAGCACGCCGTAAATCCCGTCATAGCGGCCGCCGAGCGGCTGAGAATCGACGTGCGAACCGGTCAATACCGGGGCCAGCTGCGGATTTTTTCCGGCGCGGCGGATAAACATATTGCCCATGCTATCGACTTCGCAGGGAAAACCGGCTTCCTGCGCCCACTGGCGCAGCAGGTCGCGCGCCTGGCGGTCCTCGTCGCTCAGCGTCAGGCGGGTGACACCGCCGGCCGGCGTTGCCCCTATCCTCGCCATCTCGTTAAGAGTTGACCACAGACGTTCAGCGTTGATGGCTATCATGACTTGTCCTTCTTCACGCGATAGCGGAAGTCGCAGCACTTTCCGCCCTCCATAATAGTGGTGGTGCGGGTCAGCTCTACCTCCGGCGCGTAGCCGACGATAAACTTGTCGTCGCGGGCGCAGGAGAGCAGGTGGCCAATTTCGCCGAGGCCCATTTCGTGGTACATCTCGGCGTAGCGGCAGCGGTTGACGTTGTAGTTATACTGCTGGTCATCGGCGTCCAGCACCTTGACCTCGAGGGCGTTATCTTTTTCCCACAGGTATTGCAGGGCGACGAAGCTCTGGATGTTCGCGCCGTCCGGCTCTTTGCTGGCAAAGGCTTTTCCCGCCTCAATCGCAGCGTTTTCAATGGCTTCGCCGATGACCGCCTGGGCGCGAGCTTTACCTATTTCGCGCACCAGGATGTCATAAATCGGCTTAATAATTTCGGCTTCAATTTTGCGGCGGGCGAGAATGCCCAGCTCATTATTATCACTCATCACATTGCCTCACTGCGTTACTTCGTTGTTGCGCCGCCGAGTACGGTTTGCGGCTGCCATTTGCCGTCGACGACTTTGTAAACGGTAAAGGTTGGCGATTTCAGGTTGCCCTCTTTATCAAAGGCGATTTGTCCGGTGACGCCGGCGTAGTTAATGGCGCGCAGGGCGGGCAGATAGTCGGCCGGATCGACGGAGTCAGCTTTTTCCATCGCCGCCACCAGCACGCGGGTGGCGTCATAGGCGAACGGGGCATGCAGCTCGATATGGGTGTGATAGCGCGCCTGGTAGGCCTGCTCAAAGGCTTTACCGCCCGGCATCTGTTCGACCGGCAGTCCCGGCTCCAGCGCCACCACGCCGTTACCCTCTTTCTGCGCCAGCTGCAGGAAGGTCTGGCTGACAAAACCGCCGGCGCCCATCAGGGTGGCGTTCATACCCAGCTGTTTGATGCGCCGCGCCAGCGGAGCCGCCTGGCTGTCGACGCCGCCGAAGAAAATCAGATCGGCGTTTTTACTGCGGATCGCGGTCAGCACGGCGCTGAAGTCGACGGTTTTATCATCGACGTACTGGCGGTCGACGATTTTGATCCCCTGTGCGTCCAGCGACTTAATAAACTCGTCCGCCAGCCCCTGACCAAAGGCGGTACGGTCATCGATAACCGCGATGCGTTTCGCTTTCAGGGTTTGTACCGCATACTGTCCGGCAAACTGGCCGCCGTCATCGTCGTGGCCCATCACGCGGAAGCTGGTGTCGAAGCCCTGTCTGGTATAGGCGTGCCCGGTGGCGACCGGCGCGACCTGGGCGATGCCCGCATCGTGGTAAACCCGTGCTGCGGGAATGCTGGTGCCGGTGTTCCAGTGGCCGACGACGCCGGCGACGCCGCTATCCACCAGACGCTGAGCGACGGCAACGGCGGTACGCGGGTCGGACTGGTCGTCTTCCGATTGCAGCTTAAAGGTTACCGCCTTGCCGCCGATGGTCGGGTGCTGCTTGTTGATATCGTCAATCGCCAGCTGCGCGCCGTTTTCGAGGTCCTTGCCGATACGCGCAGAAGGGCCGGTCAGCGGACCCGCCAGGCCGATAATCACGGTTTCGCTGGCCGCAGACCATGCGGCGGATGAGGCAAAGCCGCTGAGCACAATAGCGGCGCTGAGGGCACTGATTTTGACTGTTTTCATTGTTTTTCCCTGATGCTGGTTAGTGTTAAGCGGGCACTTCGCCCAAATAAATCTGTGCGATACGGTCGTCGGCCAGCAGCGCCTGCGAGGCGCCACGTTCCACAATACTGCCGCTGTCCATCACCCACGCGTTGTCGGTGGCCTCCAGCGCCAGGCGCGCGTTCTGCTCAATCAGCAGCAGCGCCACGCCGCGCTGACGGAGCGTGGCGATCACGCGAAAAACGTTCTCGACCATTAGCGGCGCCAGGCCCATCGAGGGCTCGTCGAGGATCAGCAGGCGCGGCTGGCTGAGGAGGGCGCGGTTCAGCGCCAGCAGCTGCTGTTCGCCGCCGGAGAGCAGCCCGGCCAGCTGATGCTGCCGTTCCGCCAGGCGCGGGAAGTTGGCGAAGATTTCCGCCATCTCCTGCCGAACCGCCGCGCTATCGCGACGCAGCCAGGCGCCCATCTGCAGATTTTCCAGCACCGTCATGCGGGTAAAGATGCCGCGGCCTTCCGGTACCATCACCAGCCCTTCGCGCAGCAGCGACTCCGCTTTGCGTCGACGTACCGCTTTACCGTTGAAAAGAATCTCGCCGCTAAAGGGTTCCAGCCCGGTAATGGCGCGGACGGTGGAGCTTTTGCCTGCGCCGTTGGCGCCGATCAAAGTCGCCTGCTCACCCGCTTGCACGCTGAATGAGACGTCGCGTACCGCCTGGATGCCGCCGTAGTGCACGCTGAGGCCGGTCACGGTTAACAGATCAGACATGGGTGTTTCCTCCCAGCCAGGCGGCGATCACCGCCGGATCGCGGCGTACGGTTTCCGGCGTGCCGCTGGTTAATGTTTTGCCGTAATCCAGCACCATCAGGCGATCGCAGATCCCCATCACCAGCTTGACGTCGTGCTCAATCATCAGCAGCGTCTTGCCATCATCGCGAATGCGCAGCAGCAGTTCGCCAAGGGCCATCTTCTCGGCGGCGTTCATCCCGGCCGCCGGTTCATCCAGCGCCAGCAGGCGCGGATCGGTAGCCAGCGCGCGGGCAATCTCCAGTCGCCGCTGGTGGCCGTAAGCGAGGTCGCAGGCGCGGTAGTGGGCGAACTGCGCAATGCCGGTATAGTCCAGCCAGTGCCACGCCAGCTCGCGGGTCTGCGCCTCTTCGGCGCGGGCGCGTTTATGCCGGGTAAGCGCGGCCCACAGACCGTTGCGGGTGCGTACGTGGCGGCCGACCATCACGTTCTCCAGCACCGACATGTCGTTAAACAGCCGCACGTTCTGGAAGGTTCGGGCGATGCCGGCGGTGGTGACCTTCTCGATATTTTTCGGGAAATAGGGCTGGCCGGCGATAGCGAACTCGCCGCTGTCCGCCGGGTAAAGCCCGGTAATCAGGTTAAAGCAGGTGGTTTTCCCCGCGCCGTTGGGGCCGATCAGGCCGTAGATTTCACCTTCGTTAATGGTCAGCGAGACGTTATCGACCGCCGTCAGGCCGCCAAAGCGCTTTGACATGTGGCGTACGCTTAACAGGCTCATGCTTTGACTCCCTGATGACGTGCGGGCCAGATACCCTGAGGGCGCAGCAGCATAACCAGCACCAGCGCCAGGCCGTAGAACAGCTGGCGCAGCACTTCCGGGTCAATCAGCACTTCGCCAAACAGCGCTTGCTGCAGCGGCGCCGCCTGGCTGCGCAGCAGCTCCGGCAGCGCGGTCAGCAGCACCGCGCCGAGGATCACCCCGGGGATATGGCCCATGCCGCCGAGCACCACCATCGCCAGTACCGCAATTGACTCCTGTAGCGTGAAGGATTCCGGCGAAACGAAGCCCTGAAATGCGCCGAACAGCGCCCCCGCCACGCCGCCGAATGAAGCGCCGATAGCGAAAGCCAGCAGTTTGTAGTTACGCAGGTTGATGCCCATTGCGCGGGCGACGTCTTCGTCCTCGCGGATGGCGTGCCAGGCCCGACCAATGCGTGAATGTTGTAGCCGCAGGCAGACGAAAATAATCGCCACAATCACCAGCATCAGCAGGTAGTACCACAGCCACAGCGCCGGGACTTTAAAACCAAACCAGTGATAGACGCCGCTAAATTTCAGCCCGAACAGATTCAGCGAATCGACCCCGGAAATGCCTTTTGCGCCGTTGGTGATGTTGACCGGACGGTCGAGGTTACGCATCAGGATGCGGATAATTTCGCCGAACCCGAGAGTGACAATCGCCAGATAGTCGCCGCGC
>OLQY01001393.1_pt1 | contig 20765 bp, 20 predicted proteins | sample 1672851 | NCBI WGS metagenome assembly OLQY01 (sample SAMEA3136730, study PRJEB25190) | human gut metagenome | reverse complement strand
TTTATAAAAACGGCAGTTATATCGGATGCCTGAGCAAAGAATTCTCATTCCTGACGCCACATTATAATATTGATTACAATGGATGGCATATTGATGGAACTATTATGGAATGGGACTATAGCATTCTTGATCGAAGCGGTTATTCAATCGCACGGGTCAATAAAGAACTGTTTCATATGACTGATATATATGTTATTGATGTGCAGAATCCAGGAAATGCATTGGATGCGTTGATGTTTGTACTTGCGATTGATGCAGAAAAATGTTCTAGGAATTAGATAGTTGATCTTGTTGTCGAAGATATTCGGAGATGGGGAGGTAGCATGGGATTATTCAAAAAGAAAATCGTGAAAAAAACATATGACCGAGAACATATGAAACCAGTTATTCGTGCAAGCATTTGTACCGGAGAAGAAGTAGCAGGATTCAAAGACATACGGACTGGAAAAATCGAAGAAATCATGCTGATCAGATCTCCAGAGGACTTAGAAAAATTCAAAGAGATATATGAGATAACAGAGGAAATTGCAAAAGAATATTAGACATTGGATGAGGAGGAGATGTTGTCATGAGAACTATAGGTAATATCCTTTGGTTTATATTTGGAGGATTACTGGGCGGTTTGGCCTGGGTTTTTGCAGGTTGCATATGGTGTATTACAATTATTGGAATTCCGGTAGGTCTGCAATGCTTTAAATTTGCAACCCTGGCATTCTGGCCGTTTGGAAAAGAAATCGTGTATGGAAATGGCATGTTTTCATTTCTGGTAAATCTTATATGGATTATATTTTTTGGATGGGAAATGGCACTTGGAAACCTGATAGTGGGTTGTATTTGGTGCATTACGATAGTTGGAATTCCATTTGGAAAGCAGTTTTTCAAGATAGCAAGACTCTCTTTTATGCCATTTGGGGCGAGTGTAATAGGATAGAATATGTGAGGTCTTATTGACACAGAAGCAAGAAAACCGAATATATATAACCTGGATATGATTTTGTCTGTTGGATATCGTGTTAATTCTAAAAGAGGTATAGCTTTTAGAAAATGGGCAAATAATGTTCTTAAGCAATATATTATAAAAGGTTATGCTATTAATGAAAGGCGTCTTCTAGCATTAGAAAAGACAGTTGATATACAGAGCAGAATGCTTGCTGATGCGCTTGATATAGAGGAATCGGATGTGCTTAGAGCTGTAAATGAATATACAGAAGCATTGCTTTTGCTTGATCAATATAATCACCAGACATTATGTAAATCAGATGGGAGCAGTTCAATATATCGTATTACCTATGAAGAAGGTGTTCAGATGGTCGGAAATCCATGCCGGGTCATTCGAAAAATAACTGAGAAAGATCATATGCCAGATGGAATTGAAAAGAATTAAAAATTTGCATTGATGATAAGCAGTTCATCTGAATAAAGAAAATAAAATGATCACAATTAATAACGCCGATGCAGGATTTTTATAATCCTATATCGGCGTTTGTTGGGTTACAAGAGAATGTATTTTACACTTATTTTCCAAATGTATTGCTGGATTTAGCAGCAGCTTTAGCTGCCATGGTGTTGGTGGACTCAAATAAGGAAGTTGTCGGAGCGACCGGACACATCAGTACCCGTCCTGTTCCGCGGTAAACATTTACCAGGCCTTCTCCACTAACTGCAGATCCTACAAGTGTTTTGGTTGATCGTTCTACGGTAAATTCAAGGTTTGATGACCAGCATACGGCAAGGTTTCCATCAATTTTCAGTTCATCATTTTCCAATATGACTTCAATCAATTCATCTTCGGGAACATTAGACTCCAGTGCAGCTACACCATTTCCCTGCAAACTCAGATTAAACAGGCCTTCGCTACCTAATACTGCTGATGAAAGGTTCTTTCTGGCTACAATTTTACTTTTTACATTTGCATCACAAGCCAGGAACATGCCATCTTCAATTGTCATTCCGGCCGATCCCCACTTGCCAACATCTGCAAGAATAATGTATTTATATGTTGGTTCCAGTACCAGACAGCCTTCGCCAACATATTCTGGCTTAACCGCAGTTTCTTTGGTAACCGCACCCTTGAGTGCCTTTCCAAGGAAATCTCCGATACCTTTTACACCAGATGTGGCTTGTATATTACCACCCATCCACTGCATGGAACCAGCCTGGATAACAGCTGAATGGTCTTTATCAATATCAATAACAACCTGTCTTCTTCTGACATGCATTTTACTCATGAAATACTCATTCATTGCATTCATAGGTGAAACGCTGGCATCCTGTACATATTCAAGTACATGGAAGTTTCCGATACTTTTCGCATATTTTCTGTTTTCATTTTGTAAGTTTTCAATTCGCATAGCATAATCTCCCTTTTAATAATAATCTATGATGTTGTTCGGATATGTTTATTATAATAGAGTCAGCATAGATAGAAAACAATTTGTGCAGAGAAATATAAAGACAGAATTCACAAAATTCGAGCAATATAAAGATGCAAATCCTCATGGTGGATGCGTATTATGAAAAATAAAGCTATCGCTTTATAAACTCTTGTATTTCTCAAAAAATATAGTACACTATACCACTATACGGCTACACCATTATACCAGATTCAAATGCAGTGTCTGTTTTCTGCTGCCAGTTGCCGCTGCAATTACATGAATGATTTCAGAAAGGAGGGAAAGCGATATGAGCGTAAGTTATAAAAAGTTATGGAAGCTGCTCATTGATAAGGATATGAAGAAAAAAGACCTTGAAAAAGCGGCAGGGATCAGTAACTATGATGCTGTTGTCCTTATGGGGCTGTTTACCTTTCTGTTTTTAGGTGCGGAGTATTTATATGTGGATGTGCTTTCCCGTATCGTATCAGAAGATAAGACTGTGCTGGCACAGAATTATGCGTTGGGCGTAAGTGCGGCGGGGTTTCTTTTGTATCCGTTGTTTAACCGCTTTTGCAAGGAACGTTTGAAAACGATATGTTTTCTTTTTATCGGTTTGCTATCTGTCTTGGGCATAGCTTTTATTAGGGTGGGTACGGCTTATACTGCGATTTTCACAACCGGACTTGTATTATTCCTGCTTCTCGGCTTACTCGGCAGCGGCGTGTTTTATGTTTCCATGCGTATGATGAAAACGGACAGATATTTGGCGAGGACTGTGGGTATTTCGTATGCGATGGGAATCCTGCTCCAATTTGTGAACAATAATCTTGTTCGGTCAGAAATTGCAGAAACGGTCATTTTATCCGTGTTTTTGCTGCTGCTTATCTGGCTGCTGATGAAAAATGATTCGGCTTACTGCCGACAGGACGAACAGAATACACAAGGTTCGACAGAAGAAAAAGTCAAAGAAGATACAGGGAAAATAAAAAAAGGCGATATCGTTAGTATTCTTATGATCTTGCTTGTGGCACTTATGACTTGTATGTTCAGTACCCTTGACAATGCGGTAACGCTTGTCCACGCCGGCGGAGCAACGGACATCGGGCAATGGCCGAGAATCCTGCTTGCTTTAAGCGGTCTGGCGGCAGGCTTTATCTTTGATATAAAAAACCGAAAATATATGGGGATAGTGATGTACTGCATAATGGTGCTGTCCACCATTTGCGTCGCTATACTGAAATTTGCCGGACCATTTATGGCGGGGCTGATTGTATTCTATCTGTCAGCGGGATTTTTTGCCGTGTTCTTTACTTCCGGTTTTATGGAAATATCCCGCCATATGAGAATCCCGGAACTTTGGGCAGGTATGGGACGGGCGGTAAATAATATCGCTGCCGCTGTGATCGCTAACTTTGTTTTAACCCTTTTATCTTCTGACAGTAATCTTGCAGTTATTATTCTTGTGCTGGTTTTGTTTGTGACAGTCAGCGTCGTGGCGGTCATATACACCTTTCAAAAGAAAACTTTTATGGAGCAGCTCATTACAAATGCCGCCGATGTGGTTGATGAGAAAGAAAGGCTGCGGAAATTCTCGGAAGTGTTTTCGTTCACGGAAAGAGAGAGCGAAGTGTTTAACTGTCTGGTCAATACGGAGGATAGCATTCAGATGATTGCGGAAAAATTGTATGTTTCCAGACGGACTTTGGAACGCCATATTTCCGCCATTTACGAAAAGACCGGCGTAAAATCCCGTGTGGGATTGCTCAACCTTTACAACAAATGATCTTTTGATGTCGGCATTCATCGAGCCGCCTTCTGGAAACAGAGGGCGGATTTTTTATGCCTTTTTTGATAAAAATCACCTTTTTGCCTTGATTTTGAAGAATGGCGGAACTCCGCCACCCCATGTTGACAGATTGGCGGAGCTCCCTTATATACTTTTTTTCCTCTTTTTCCCATAATAAAGTCGGTATTTATGCGAAACAAGTGAAGCGAGCCGTTACTGCTGTTGCCGACCGGATATCACAATATCTGGAAAATAAGACAGTGCTGGCGAATGCTTTGCTGAGAAGATCAAAATTACAGGAGTCTGTTTGCAAGGCCTAGAAAATGGAGGAATCATTATGAAGAATCAAAAAAGACACAGCAGGAAGCTGCTGAGTATCCTGCTCGTACTCTGCATGGCACTGACCATTGTGCCGATAACTGCGTTTGCGGCAGGAGTCAACTACATTGACAAAATTAGTGTCACCTACACCAAACCGGACTATAAAGCTGGCGATGCACCGCAGGCAGCAGCGACGGTGACAGAGGGAGAATGTTCTGTTGCCTATGAGTATTGGATGGAAATAGAACAAAAAACAGAAGGCAGTGTCCGGACAAGTACAGGACGGTATTGGTATTCTGATTCGAGTAAAATGGCGTCTCTTGCAGCAGACAAGCAGATTACACAGTTTGAAGCAGGACACCATTATACCTATAATATTGTACTTAAAACAAATAGCGGCTACTTTATCAGCGAAGATACAAGTGTTTCCGCAGGCGGTCATAAGTTTGATAAGGTGGCTTTCAAAGCGAATCTTGAAATAAGAGAGATGAGTACGGAACTGCGTATTTACAGTCCTTACTCAATCGATCTTCCTGCCGCCAGCACCGATGAGGTTATCACCACAGTTGACATCGGTAATGTTTGGAAAAACCTTGATTCCACAAAGCCCGTTGCGTTTACAGCGGAAGTAAATCCCAACAATTCTGCTTGCAGCGGAAAAGTGGAAATCGTGGAAGAAGCGTGGGAGAAGTCCACTTATGGTGAAAGTACCCCGATAACAGACGTTATTAAAAGCACAGATACTCCCCGTAACCCGATTGCCGGTGGAGAATACTGGTATAGCATTGTGTTAAGGGCGAAAGAGGGATATGTATTTTCTGATAATGTGACTTTTATTTGTGAGGGAAAAACATATACCGCACAAACGGCAAATACAAGCGTGTCTGATAATGGGAAAACCTTAACTGCGTGGGAATTTTTGCTGCCTGTCATAGCAAGCGACGGGGCAGACGATACCGTAATAAAAGATGTTGAAGTGATTGGCGCTACACTTTCTTATGATGCGGGAGATACACCAAAGGCTACTGCTGTGACTAAAGATATTGGTGCAAACTATGAGATTGCTTATGAAAGTTGGGAAGACGAGCAGCATGCTTTATGGTACTCGGATGAACACTATTATCCTAATGAACTCTTCTTGGACAGGTTTACTTCGTTTGAGGAAGGGAAATCCTATAGATATTCAATTCTGCTGAAAGCGAAAAACGGACGGACTTTCGCAGCAACAGATTCGGGACTGACAGTAACTGTAAATGGTTGGACGGTTGAGCAGCAAAATATTAGTATGAATCTGGACGGACAATCTGTGTATGTTACTGGTATTGCAACAATTACACCGACCAAGCCGGTTGAACCAAAGGAAATTGAAGTTATAGAAATCAATAATGCAACCATAACTTTTAAAGATGGTGATAAGCCTGTATTTACTGGCAATGTACCCGATAATAAAGACTACGCATTTCGGTGTGAGTGGTGGAGCCTGGACAGCGATACTGGTCTGGTTTCTACTGAGCCGGAGTGGGGAAGCGGAATTTATAAAAACAAAATTACTACTTTTGAAGCTGGAAAGACCTATCATTACGGGGTGTATGTGACTGCATATTACGGCAATTTCTCACCCGATGCCAAGCTGAAAATCAATGGTCAATATGTGAATTATAAGCGGATAGGCGATGACGACAATATGCAAACCATGTGGCTTGAAACTGATTTGACCATGACGCCATTTGATTCTTCTCACACGCACAGCTATGGAGCAGATTGGAAATCAGACTCAGACAACCATTGGCACGAATGCTCCTGCGGCAGCATCGCAGACAAAGCAGCTCACGATATGGAAACAAAGAACGCTAAAGACGCAACTGCAACGGAAAAAGGCTACACCGGCGACAAAGTGTGCAAAGTATGCGGTTATACTGTAAAGGGCAAAGCGATTCCGGTTTCGGGAACAACAAAACCGACCAATCCGACAAAACCGGATGGAAATACAGATGTCACCAGCCCTAAGACAGGCGACAACAGCAATCTTGCCCTTTGGTTTGCCGTATTGTTCATTTCCTGTAGCGGTGTGATAGGAGTTACCGTTTACAGCAGGTGCAGAAAGCTGAATAAGCGATGACAGCGGAAGGAGAGGACTCACTGTGAAAAGGTTAAAAAGGCTTACGAGGAAAAAGTATAGAATTACGGCTTTGTTTTTAGCTTTGTGCATGACGCTTAGTCTATTGCCGATAAGTGCACTGGCGGCGGGAACTGACCTTGCGGGTAAGGCAATAGAAGAAGGTACTTTTGCCGCTACCGGCGGAAATGTGAATTACCGGATAGACGGCGAGGAGATTGTGATTACCGGAGGTGATGATACCGTATCGGAAATCGTTTTTCCAGATGAAATTGACGGAAAGCCGGTTACAAGAATTGAAGTAAGTGCATTTGGAAATTCGGGAGGACACAATGAGACGCTAACGTCTGTGATATTTCCGGCGAACCTTACCAGTATTGGCGGGTATGCTTTTCATGATGTTCCCGGATTAACGAACATAGATTTTTCTAAGTGTACGCAGTCTCTTACGATTGGAGAGTGGGCGTTTGCGGGGACGTCAGTTCAGTCAGTTACATTCCCGGAGAAGCTGGCTTCGATAGAGTCATATGCGTTTTTTCAGGATGAGTTCCTTACGTCCGTGGATTTTTCTAACTGTACGGGGTTAACTTCTATCGGAGGACTTAGTGCATTTGCGGCCACGGGAATTACCGAACTGACCATTCCCGACTGCGTGAAGCACATTGAAAACGGTGCATTTGGGAGTTGTGAAGATCTGACGTCTCTGAATCTGGGCAGTGTGGAGAGTATCGGAGTACAGGCATTTGAATATACGGGGATTACATCGCTGAACCTGCCGGATACGCTTTCAGAGATCGGGATGGGTGCGTTTTCCTTCTGTAAATCTCTGACCAGTATCGACTGGCCGCAAAATGAAAATTTTACGATTCTGACAGGGTTTGATAATTGTCAGGCGCTTTCTGATGCGGAACTGGAAAAGGCATTGTCGGTAGATAGCATTACGGAATTAGGATATTCTGCGTTTGACGGGTGTTTTTTCCAGAATGTGACGATTCCATCGAATATTAAAACAATAGGAGCCAGTGCCTTTTCCGGATGTGCAAATATGGCGTCACTTACCATTCTGCCGGGTGTGAAAACGATTGGTCCGCATGCGTTCGAGGGATGCTGCGGACTGGCAGAGCAGAAGGTAGTCGTGCCTGCCACGGTAACGAAAATTTACGGCGGTGCTTTTGCAGACTGTACGAAGCAGTATGACCCGGCGGAAGGCGAGGAAGACTTTACCTACACAGGAATTATTGTAGAGTTTGCGAATCAGGATTTTAAACTAACGCCATATGATTCGGAAATGACGAGTTATGAGAGGGTAACTATCGGAGATGTGGATTATGAAGACCCCTTTGCCGGTATAGCGACAATCCGGGCATATGAGACGGATTCAGAAGGGAATCCGTCCATGCTGAAACAGTTTTACGAGACGCAGAAGGACGTCATGGATGGAGCCCAGAAAAGATATACCTTCGTAGCTCTGGACGGGACGGAACAGACATTTACCGTGTCCGGAACGATTCCTTCCGGTGCGAAGATAGTACTGTATCAGGATAATCAAGAAAAGACAGTGACGTTTACGGATAATCAGTTTTCTGTAAAAGCAGATGCCGGATCAAAAGTGACGGCGGAAGTTTCTAAAGACGGATATTACAGCAAGCATTTTATCCGGGCGTCGCTTGACGGAGACTGGGATTTGGGAGAAATTGCATTTTCAGACGGAGACAAATTACCGATGAATCGTGTGATGGAGGTGGACTTTGGCGAGGCGGCGGTAAATAGTTTCCGTAATCTGGAAATCAGCCTGAAGGCAGGAGAACGGGAATTGAAAGAAGGAACGGATTATATCCTGCAATATCCAAGTGTGGTGCTGGAGGATACTGTTATCGAAGAAAATCTGACATTGACCGTAGATGCAGACGCCCTTGGATTTACAGGCGGAAGCGTAACTGCAGACCGCGAAACAGGAGTGTTTGAACTTCCGCTGACCGCATGGGGTAAACTGGAACTTACCGCAAGCGGTAAATTCGCCGGAGACAATCACATTCTTGTGTTTGATAAGGCAGGGAAGCTGGTCGGCAAGAGCAAAATCGCAAAGGATGGCTTTTATCTGACAAACGGACTGAAGGCGGGAACTTATACCGTGGTCGCATATAACGCCAACGATAACTTCTCGGTGGTAACATCCTTGGATGTTCTGGAGAGTATGGGGCTGACAGAAGGAATCGATTATGCGAAGGTAACTGCGGAGGTTTCCGATGGAGAGACGAATCCGGTGGAAATTACGGTTCCCCTGCTGAAAACAGACGTGTCCGGTATCCTAAATAAAGAGAAATGCTCGGTTGTTTCCGAGACGAGTTATGTGATTAGAGGACAGACTTTTGCAGTAAGAGTTTATTATGGTTTTGCAGAGGGTAAGAAGGGAACGGTATCAATTCTGCTTCCTGAGAATATGACGCTGAAATATGTCTGTTCAGAGACAGAACAGTTGGGAAAAGATGATTATACGGCTTCTGACAATACGGTTACGATAAATAAAACAAAGCAGACGGGCGTGTTCTATTTGGGGTTTTCCTGCAGCAAGGCAGGGACATACAGTCTTTCTGCAGGTGCAACGGTGGGAAAGACGACGGCACCAATCGGAAGCACCTCGTTTACTGTCTATGATTATGAGATTCGCCCGGCGGCGGGAGACTTGAACAGTCTGACGGGGAATAAAGTGACTGTCTGTGCAGCACCAAACCGTGATGTCACGCTACTGCTGGACGGGAAACCGGTGGGAAAAGGAAAAACCAATGGTCTTGGAAATGTGACATTTACCTATAATCTTCCGGACGATGCTCTTCCGGCATAGACATTTGAACTGACGGCAATCATCGGTAACGAACAGGTTTCTGCAAATGTTACCTATGCCAAAACAGTTGCGGCGTTAGAATCATGGAATTTTTATCAGACAAACCGTCTAGGTAGCCCTTATAATGGAGAATACCTGTATTCAGCGTCACAGTCCTTTGATCCTCCGACATTTTATTGGTATTTATTTAATGAGGAAGCAGACAATGCATGGACCGTATGTGCTGCATTTGTAGGCGGATCAGCACCGGAGAATGTAATCACTTATATGAAGACGCTGGACGGAACGGTACATACGATACCAATGCAGCTCTTCAAAACAGATGAACTGACAGAAGGTGCAGGCTATCGGTTTAACTTTGCGGGAGAGATTATGCTTCCATCTGACGAAAGCGGAGTTGTTACAGAGGCACAGCTCCCGGAAGAGTTTTCCATCGATTGGGTAGATCGGGGAGAGGCATTCACTTATGACGCAGAAACAGCCGAAAAGAGCCAGAAAAAGGCGGCGGAGATTACGAATGAGAGAAATAAAAAGAGTGAAAAATTAGCAGAGACTATTGCGGAAACAAAGAATCGGTATATGGAAGAATATGCGAAAACGAACAATCTTACCTATACGGAGGACCCGAATTTCGATGTGTCCGAATATATTTTTGGTGCAAAGTACCGTGCGTCGGAAACCATGCCGGAGTGGTTCGCAAAACAAACGCCGGAGGTTCAGGCGGCGTTCTACAATGCGGAGAAAGCAATTGATGAAGTGCTGGAAAGTTTCTCCGAGATGATGGGATTGAAAAAGAACATCACGGAATATAGCTCATGGGAGGAAGTCTATGCGGATCTGGGCATTACGATGAAGGAGAATACACGCACAGCAGAGGAACTCCGGGCGGATGGTTTTGAGGTGTGCGAAAACGCAGACGGGACATTTATCGCATTTAAGGATTATGCGGAAGAATCGGCAGAAGTGCAGGAGGAATTCAAGCCTGTGGCACTTCGGGCGGTGGCAAATGCACTTATGAAAACAACGAACACTTCTCTGGCTCGGGAAGGCGGCGTAAGCGGCATTACCGGAGGATTCGCCTTTATAGACGCCAGCGGAAACGAAATTGATTATAACGGAGAATCTGCCGGTAATTTTGATCAGGGAGTCCGTAATGCATTTATCGGTGGTTTTGGAAATGCAACGGAGGCACTGAATCAGGTAATGCATCTGCCGGGCGTGACGGACAGTCAGTTGGCACTGAATATGACAGAGGGAATGTCCACAACCGTAGGACTTGTTGGGGCAGCAACAGGTATCGAAGGCGCAATGCAGGATACGGAAGCCTATGTGGACTATACAGTACGCGAGGCAGATATGCAGGGATACATTGACGAACTGAAGATGTTTGAGGAACGCTACAAGGATAAACCGCTTTGCTCCAATGCGATTATGAGAGAACGCTTTGTGGCAATGGATCTTAGACTGTACATGGGGCTGGAAAAGGATCGCTACTATGCCAATTCCTGGGTAGGTTCAATCTTTACAATTGTCGGCGCAGCCGATAAAACACCGATAACTACCGGGTTGAGTGCCTTGTGGGACGGATCCTCCAACGCTACGGGTGTCCGCCGTGCTGCGGAGATTACAAGGCTTTCCGCTGAACTGGACAGGCTGACGAGGGAACGGAAGCAGAAGTGTAACGATACGGATATGGAACGCATTATGAAGAAGACCCAAAAGATTCAGCCGGTCATGGATCCGTCCGGTATTGTTTACGAGGCAGTGGAATCCAATACTCTTTCTGGTGTGACGGCAACCGTTTACTATGCGGACAACTCTGATGGAACCAATGCAGTTGTCTGGGATGCGGAGAATTATGAGCAGATAAATCCGCAGATTACGGACAACAGCGGAGTATTTGCATGGGATGTGCCGAACGGCTGGTGGCAGGTTCGCTTTGAAAAGGATGGGTATGAGGCAGCGCAGACCGAATGGATGCAGGTTCCGCCGCCGAGGATGGGATTGAAAGTTCCCATGAAATCAACGGAAAATCCAGTGGTTTCGTCGGTAGGAGCGTATCCGGATTATATAGAAGTAATCTTTAGCCAGTATATGGATACTGAAAAAGAAATCATACTTCCAGAAGGCATGACCGGTATGTGGCAGTCCGTTGACAGTGGATATTCAAAGGTATTGCACATTACAAAGGCGGGCGGTTTCCAAAAAGGCAGTAAGGTTTCCTTTACCCTTGACGGTGCACAGAATTATACCGGAAAAGCACTTGCTTCTTATAATAGCGGGGAACTGACTGTTTCGGCCCGTCCAGCAGAAATTGTTTTGAATTATGAAAGCATTATTTTGGCGAAAGCCGGTACGGAGAAGGGAATTTCAGTACGGGTAAAGGATTCGGAAGGAAACTACATGGAAGGTGTTACTGTGGAGGCTGAGCTTGGAAATACATTGACTGCTACACTGATTTCCGGTTCAGAAGTCACGGATGCGGATGGAAAAGTTGTTTTTACGGCAAACGCTTTACTGCCGGGATATACAGATATTACGCTACGGGTAGCACGTACAAGCCTTGAAAAGACGCTTACACTTCGTGTGGCGTTAGAGGAAAGCCGCCCGAAGCGTCCTACAGCGGTAATTGGAGAAATACAATTTGACGAAAATTCTCCGAAGGAAAACTATATTACGGTAAAAAGCGGAGAACAGCTTGTAATTTCGGCTGAGGAGAACGTGACCATTTATTACACGGTGGATGATTCCTGTCCTTGTCAGAACAGTGCAAACCGGAAAATCTATACCGATCCGATAACCATTACGGAAAATGCAAAATTCCGTATTGCGGCATATAAGGACGGTATGGATTACAGCGAACGGCTGAATATCACGGTGACGGTAGACGATACGCACCAGCACGATTATAACAGCAAGTGGAAATCAGACTCAGACAACCATTGGCACGAATGCTCCTGCGGCAGCATCGCAGACAAAGCAGCTCACGATATGGAAACAAAGAACGCTAAAGACGCAACTGCAACGGAAAAAGGCTACACCGGCGACAAAGTGTGCAAAGTATGCGGTTATACTGTAAAGGGCAAAGAGATTCCGGTTTCGGGAACAACAAAGCCGACCAATCCGACAAAACCGGATGGAAATAAGGGAGAGGAAATCCCGGCTACAGGAACGACAAAGCCTACAGAGCCGACCAATCCTAACGGAGATGGGAATGGAAATACCAACAGTCCTCAGACAGGCGATAACAGTAATCTGTGGCTGTGGTTTGCAGTGCTGTTCCTATCTGCTGGAATGCTGATCGGAACAAGTGCGTATTCCAAGAAGAAAAAGTATTCTAAGTAAGCCGTTCCGACTGATTTCGATAGGGAAATCAGCAAAGATTTTACATCATTGAATATTGTTAGAAAAAGACGGCTGAGCTACTAATCATATTGAGAAGGAGAAAGAATTAAAAATGAACGCAATTATGGTATGGAGATCAAAATGAAAAGGGTATTAAAAATGCTTCCGGAGGTTTTCAAAAGACAAAAAGGTATATAGCAACACAGGAGGCGGGCTGTACTTATGCAAGTGAGTTACAGCTCGCTTTTTGTGTGCTTTGACTTATATCCCCGTCATATCGCCCCTGCACTTATGCTGCAACGCACACCGCCGCAGGCCGACCAAGACCGGAAGGACGAGCCTGTTTTCGGGGCTGGTATACTGTCCCGACTGCGGTGCAAAACTGCATTTCTCAGCCGCCAAAAGCATGATGTGAAATCAGGAGCATTTCCGCTGTGTCAATTACAAATCGGGACGGGGAAACTGCACCCGGAGCTTGTTTCGGAATGGTCGGAAAAGAATTTACCGCTTACACCTGATGAATATCGTTACAAATGTATTGAATTAGCAATGATATGGCATTATAATAAAAGAAAAAGAAATGGAGGTATCTAAAATGGCAAGTACAATTCAAATCAGGGTAGACGATGATTTAAAGAGTAAATCAGATCAGCTTTTTAAGGATCTTGGAACAGATACAACGTCTGCAATAAGAATGTTTTTAACACAGGCTGTTGCATATAACGGATTCCCATTTGAAATAAAAAGAACAGTGCATAATCCATATACATCTATGATAGAAGATGAGATGCTTCAAAGACTGGAACAATCCAGAGAATCTTCAAAAAATGGAAATTATAGAAATGCGGATGATGTGATTTCAGATATGAGAGAAAAATAAGCAAGCGGCGAAGAATGTGCTTGATGATTTTGAGGATACTGTAGAACTGTTAAAACATGTAGCAGGAAGTATGAAAACATGTGATAATCCACGCTTACAGAGTCTGGGATACCATCGAATAAATTTTCAAAAGCACAGATATTTCATGCTGTACAGAATAGAAGATGATGTTGTATATGTGGATGACATTTTCCATGAGTTACAAGATTATGAAAACAGAATGATATAAATTGAATATTAACGATGAAAAGATCATTTACCGTAAAATCGTAGATGGTCTTTTTTATCCTTTGACGATGAAGGAAATCAGATGGTGAAAGGTGCTGGTATGAAACTGAACCACTATAAGAGAGAAAAAAATAAAACGAAGGAATTCCTCGAAAATTGAGAATTACATACGTTAAATTCTTTGCATCAGGTATATATTTTGAAAAGTTATCTGGTTATACTGACAATATCAAAAGGCAGAACTGTTAGAATGAGGTAAGCAGATGGATACAGCACGGAGAATAAAGTTAATTCGGATGATTGAAAAGATAGAGAAAAATCCAAAATTCAGTAGTAAAATTTGTGTGAGAAATGCATCTGAATTTATAGCAGAAAAACGGCAGAAAAAATGAATGGCACCAATCAGAACAGGAGCTAAAAGGAGTAGAATATGTTATCATTATTATTTGCAATTTGTATGATCTGGTTTATTGGAAAATTCTTTATATTTGGTATAAAAACATCGTGGGGAATTCTGAAATTGCTCTGTACAGTAGTATTCTTTCCCGTTATCTTAATTGGTATGGTTGTTGGTGGACTGATGTATATTGCATTTCCACTGCTGATCATCGGTGGAGTCATCGCAGTGTATGTAAAGAAGAGAGGCAGTGGACCATAAATAGGTTCGCTGCCTTGCTTTTTCGCACTTATTTCTGTTTCTCTTTTTCTTCTCGGAACAATTCAATGTTCAGTCCCTGTTCTCCGGCTGTCTTATCAACCCAGAGATTCAGGGAATCTATTGCCAGAGAAATCTCATCCAACTTATTGCTGATAAAAGCAAAATCCCTGATTTCATCGTCGCTGATTTTACCGTCACGGGCAATCTGGATCAGGCGTGTAGTCAGAGGATTGATTTCATTTAAACTGGCAATGGTTTCCAGGATTATATTGGATAAGTCGGTAACTTCGACTTCCGGAACATAGCGATGTCCGATTTCACACTTATGAGAGCAGTAATAGTTACAGAGATCCGGTCGTCTGTAAGCGTCGGCCATCTGGATAATATCGTAAGGTGTAGGCTCTTGTATTTCATATTCAAATTTTTCAATTTTAGAATCAGAAACAGCAGTCATTTTTTCACTGGCTTCTGATCTTGTAAGACCGGCTTCTTCCCGGCAAATCTGATAAATTGTCTTATTTTCTCTCGTAGATTGTTTCCCCATGAGAATAACCTCCCTGTATATCGCAAAACATGAGGATTATCGGGCGGTAACTCCGCATGCTGTACGCGTATTTTCTTTATGAATTTTATTATACTTGAAGCATTAAGAAACAACAAGCACATTGTTGCTATGGAAGTTATGAAAGGATGGAAAAACATGAGACGAAAAGGAAGTTGCAATTGAGATAATAAAGCAATTTTCTGTATATGCAGAGTTTGTGGGATCAGCAACAGAAAATAGTCGTAAAAAGCAGGGATTTTTATACCCCACCTATTGGTATAAACTGTAATCATCAAAGAAGATTAAATCATAAAATTCACGGAAATGGAGGAGTGGGCAATGAAAGGATTTAACACAGGTGATGGTTACATGGGATTGGTAGATGGTAAATATATCTTGTTTGCCAGCGAATCCGATTACTATGAATACATGAATGATTAAGGTGGTGCTATTATGAAAGGAATATTCGGAAATATGTTTGATTTAAACCATGATGGAAATATCAGTCTGCTAGAAAGTACAATGGAATTTATTTTTCTGAATGAATTGCTGAAGGATGATTCTGAAGAACGGACGGAACTGGAGTTATCTGGACTGGATCCGGACGAGTTGGAGTTTATGGATCCGGATGAACGAAGAGAAGTACTGGAAGATGCCGGATTGGATCCGGATGAATATGATTTCTAAGGAGGAGCAATTACGATGACAAAAAACTTTAAAATCAATGGATAGCAGATAGGAACGTTGCATATAGGAAGGGGTTCTTGGAGCAATCCGTAGGCATCAAAGTCGGGGGCTTTTGACCCCAACATCATTTACTTATGATATTATAAAAAGGCAGTGAATCAATTCTCTGAGTTGATTTGCTGCTTTTTCATCTGTAGTCCCGCTACTTATGATATACTTATGATATCGTTGATATATCTAAATTGTGATGAACAGGAGGCGGGGAAAGTGCCAAGAGGAAGTAATCAGAAATTTAAATTATACCGGCTGGCTCAGATCATGATGGAACAGACAGATGATGAGCATTATATCACCATGCCGGAGATTATAGAAGAGCTGGCAAAATATGATGTAACAGCAGATCGGAAAAGCGTGTATGCAGACTTACGTGATCTGAGTATTCTTGGGATTGAGGTAGAGGGAGAGCCGATCGGGAATCGTTATCATTATCATGTGGTAAGCCGGGCATTTGAACTTCCGGAATTGAAGCTTCTGGTAGATGCGATTCAGTCCTCGAAATTCATTACGGAGAAAAAGACCAACAGACTGATCAAAAAACTGGAGACGCTGGTCAGCAAATACGATGCACAAAAGTTGCAGCGTCAGGTATTTGTGTCCGGAAGAATCAAGACAATGAATGAGAGTATCTATTATACGGTAGATGCAATTCATAATGCGATATCCGAGAATAAAAAGATCAAATTCCAGTATTATCAGTGGAATGTAAAAAAAGAAATGGAATTGCGGCATAATGGGGCATGGTATCATATCAGTCCATGGGGACTTTCATGGGATGATGAAAATTACTATCTGGTCGGTTATGATTCAGAAGCGGAACAGATCAAGCATTACCGGGTAGACAAGATGCTTCATATCAGAATGTCAAATGAAAGCAGAGAGGGAAAAGAATATTTTAAAAAGCTGGATATGGCAGACTATGCAAAGAAGAGTTTCGGAATGTTCAGAGGTAAAGAACAGACTGTAAAAATGCAGGTGGATAATCGACTGGCGGGTGTGATTATTGATCGTTTTGGAAAAGATGTGATGATGATTCCGACAGATGAAGAGCATTTTACGGTGAAGGTGGATGTGCATGTGAGCAGACAGTTTCTTGGCTGGATCTTCTCTCTTGGAGAAGGAATTAAGATTGTAGGACCGGAGGAAGTTGTGAACCAGATGAAGGCGGAGTGTGAAAGACTGATGGGACAATATCAGTTACCACAATAAAAATAAACTGTCTGACAGAACAGGATCATGAAAATACATCTGAAATCAAATAAGTGACAGTAAAAAGAACAGGATAACAGGGACAGAACAGGAGGAACAGGATGGCTGGGTCAAGACAGGATGAATTATATGATGCCCTGCAGCTTAAGGGATATCCGGAAGATTTTTGCCGGGAAATTGCATACAGGCAGATGAATACCGATTACACTGCAACCCGGATGCTGGGGTATCTTTACAGGATATCAGAACCGAGACCGGAGGATGTTGTAGATGAAATGCTGGCGATTTTAAGCGACCGGAATGCAATCATTCAGAAAAAAGAATTGGAACATGCACAGACAACGATCAATAAAGTATACCGGGAAGGGTTGTGGGAAGGAAAAGCAGGAATACGATGAGTGAATATATAACCACCTATACAGGATTACATTTCAGACCGACAGAGCCAGATTCAGATTTGATCAGAATACAGGATATTGCCCATGCTCTGTCGCTGATCTGCAGGGGAAATGGGCATGTGCAGACATTCTGGTCTGTGGGAGAGCATTGTATCTGCTGTGCAAAAGAGGCAGCAGCGAGAGGATTTTCAGAGCGTATGATACTTGCATGTCTGCTCCATGATGCAAGTGAGTGTTATCTGTCGGATGTGCCGGCACCGTTTAAGAAAGAATTACCGGAATATCAGGAAAGAGAAAACCGACTGCTCAGTATGATCTATAAAAAATTTCTTGGCTCAGACCTGTCGGAAGAAGAACAGATACAATTAAAAGAAATAGATCGTGCAATGCTTTGGTATGATCTGAAAAGACTCCTGAAAGAACCACAATCCGGCGAAGCACCACAGCTTCATATGGAACTGAATTATAAAGTCCGCAGTTTTTCAGAAGTAGAAAAAGAATACCTTGCGTTATTTGCAAGGTATTCAGAATTGTCGGGTAATTGCCGGATATACGACATTAGTGACGATATTTAGCTTTGAAAAGCAGGCAGAGATAGTATCTTTACAGAATATCACTTCCATCCGGGATTTTGGAGATTACTGTCCGGTTGATCCTTAAAAGGAAGAGGAGTGATACTACAAGGGAAACAATTTCTGCGATCGGGAAAGACCACCATACAACGTGAAGTCCGCCGAGCTTCGATAAAATGTAAGCAGCAGGAATCAGCACAACAAGCTGTCGCATGATGGATACGATCATGCTGAAGACTGCCTTACCGAGAGCCTGGAATACTGTTCCGGAAACGATACAGAACCATGCAAGCAGATAGTGGATTCCGATAATACGAAGTGCCGGGATACCGATCGTGAGCATATCTTCTGAAGCGTTGAACATCCCAAGCAGGATCTGTGGGATTCCCTCAAAGCAGAGGAATCCAATAAAAGTAAGACAGAATGCCGTGATCAGACTGAGCCTGATGGTTTTGACCATACGTTTTCTGTTTCTGGCACCATAATTATAAGCTATGATCGGTGTAATTCCATTATTCAGCCCGAACAGTGGCATAAAGAAGAAACTTTGCAGTTTAAAGTACACACCAAAAACGGCTGTTGCGGTTGAAGAAAACTCGATCAGAATCCGGTTCATGGAGTAAGTCATGACAGAACCGATGGACTGCATGATAATCGAAGGTACACCAATCGCATAAATGGTTCCAATGATCTTTGCACTGGGGCGGAAACCACGAAAATGCAGTTTTACATCGTGGTTGAACTTGTGATTGCAGGTGAATGCGACGATTGCAGCGACACACTGTCCGATGACGGTTGCGGCAGCAGCACCTGTAACGCCCATTTTGGGACATCCGAGTAATCCAAAGATCATGATCGGATCTAAAATAATATTCGTAATCGCTCCACATAATTGTGAGGTCATACTGAAGATTGTTCTTCCGGTAGAGGTAAGCAGACGCTCAAAAAATATCTGGGAGAGCAGTCCGAAGGAAAAGATCATGACAGTTCTTAAGTAGTCGATTCCCATTTCCATGATTTCTGCATCTGCGGTTCCAATCTGACTTGCGTAGAAAGGTTTTACAATCGTAAATCCGAGTATCAAAAACACAAGATAGCTCAGAAAGTAAATAAATGCAGCATTTACGGCAATTTTATCAGCCTCGTCGGAACGGCGTTCTCCAAGAACTTTGGAGAGTAAAGCATTCATACCAACACCTGTACCGGTTGCCACTGCAATGAGCAATGTCTGTAAAGGGAATGCTAAAGATACGGCCGTAAGAGCATTTTCAGATAATTTTGCTACAAAGATACTGTCAACAATGTTATAAAGTGCCTGCACAAGCATGGAAATCATCATTGGCAGGGACATGTTGAACAACAGTTTGCCAATAGGCATGGTTCCCATTTTATTTTCTGCTGCAGGAGCAGTTTTCATTTTCTGATTCATAAATCCTCCTATCTGATGTATTTGCAGCGTGTCTGACCATGATAAGATAAATCAATGTTCAAATGATGGCAGACGGGATGCCTGAATAATTATGTGCTAATTAGATATACTATCATGCCGGAAAGAGAGTTTCAAGTTATATTATTATTGAGATAAGTTCCCTTATCCACTGATATGCGTCAGTGATATAAGGGGACTTCCTCTGTCCGAATTTCCTTTCTGTCGTTCGTTATTTTAAAGCTGATATCGTTTTGAAATAAGGCTTGAAAAGGCTGTAGTATTTCATCCCGGTATTATTTCCATAAGCCTTGATGATCGCAAAACGGACTCCATTGAGATTTTTAGATTTGTCCTTATTTTTTTCAAGGAAATCTAAGAAGTTTCCAGGATCGTCCAGGTCACTGTGCGAAAAAATGATATCAGTAAAATAGTGTACCTTATCTTTGCGTGAAAGAGTTTCAGGTGCAAAAGAATAAGATTTATCTTTTACGGTTTTGTAAATATTTTGTCCCTGCTTCTGACCGTATACATGAACCAGGGTTTCGTGAATTGCAATCAGATTATCTTTGCCAAGGCAGTTAATGAGAGCATCGACTTCTTCCTTATCAAAAGAACAGGGTTTCTGAGAAGCCGGAACTTCTTTTAAAGGCTCAGGACAAATGGAAGAAGAAACTTCTTCCGGTCTGTCTTTAAAAGGAAGTTCTTCAGCGGAAGATCCCGGATGAGATTTTTTGCCGGAAAAATCTTCTGTAGATTGCATCTCGACAGAATTGGATTGTTCTGCCAGGCGAAGAGCCGCTTCTTTCTGTCGTTGCAAAGCTAATTTGCAGTAATTCACATTAATTCTGTTTACAGGAAAGTCTCTTTTTTTCCAAAAGTTGACCGCAGGATCATAACCGGTATCGTTACTCATTACAATGAACTCAGAATCTTTCAATTCTTCGTTCTTCATCAGATAACCAAGGTAAGAGATCAACTGAAAATCCAGAGCATTATTTCCCTCATTACATTCTTCAAATTTAATTTCGCGAGTACATCCGAGCAGTTTAATGACTGATGAATAGGACATATGAGGTGAATTTTTCGTATAAAACACGATGATCTTATCCGTTTCGTCACTCAGATCCAGCAGCATCAACCAGTTGTCGTTGACGTTCTCGCTGTCTACTAAATAATATTTAATAATAACCACCATTCATTCGGACAAGATTATTGTAGCACGATTGGGGAGAAGGGACAATTTGTAGTTGTTGGAATGATACGCTTGTAAAGCAAAAGACTTCTTTATGGCGAAGCGGACGCGGAAATCAGAGATATT
>OLQY01001385.1_pt1 | contig 20929 bp, 18 predicted proteins | sample 1672851 | NCBI WGS metagenome assembly OLQY01 (sample SAMEA3136730, study PRJEB25190) | human gut metagenome | reverse complement strand
ATATCTGGACGAGCTCCAGTGAAGATAGCACGCTGCCAGGTGATCAGGCTCATCTTTGATGAGTCTTTTTTTTGCTTATATAAGGTAAAAGTTGTAGTAAAATAGTGAACTATTATGTTATAATAGCACTTGGAAAATTAGTGAGGAGTGTCAGCATGTACCAGCAATATAAAGAGGGTTGGCTTGAAGTTATTTCAGGTTGTATGTTTGCGGGAAAAACAGAGGAGCTAATACGACGCATAAAAGTATTAGAATATGCGAAAAAGAAGATTGCGGTGTTTAAACCAAAAATTGATGATCGTTATAGTGATGAATGTGTTGTTTCTCATTGTGGAAGTTCAGTAAAGAGTTTTGTTGTGGAAAAAGCAAGCGAGATTTTTGATTATGTAGATGATAGCTATGACGTAATAGCAATTGACGAAGTACAATTCTTTGATAGTGAAATTGTAGAAATCTGTGATTATTTTGCGGATCATGGTAAAAGAGTTATGGTTGCTGGTTTAGATATGGATTTTCGTGGTGAACCATTTAGCGTTATGCCAGAGTTATTTACACATGCGGAATTTGTAACTAAATTAACAGCTGTATGTACAAAATGCGGAGCACCTGCAACAAGAAGTCAAAGATTAATTGATGGAAAACCTGCTAGATATGATGATCCTATTATTTTAGTAGGAGCAAGTGAACAATATGAAGCACGGTGTCGTCATTGTCATGAAGTGCCTGGCAAAAAGAAAATTATGAAATAAGAGTTTGTAATATGCAAGCTCTTTTTGCTATGTGGCAAATAGCATTTGCTATAGAGAAAATGTTTAGCTAGGTTTATTTATAATGAATTCTATAGTTAAACTGTCACAAATATGTTAAAATTTATTGAATATTTAAATTATTAATTGTATTATGTTAGAGTGTTATTTTTATTGAGAAATTTAGGGAGTAAAATGATGGATTTTATTTTAATTATATTGGCTTTTATGTTATTTTTCATCTATGACAAGAATCAGATATCTTTACATGCGAAATGGCTACAGCCAGCCTTTTTTCTGGGATGTATTTGTTTGGTTATTGGCGTTACGTATGCATATATTCATTCATGGAATAAGAATGTTTCGTATTGGTGTTTAACAATTGCTTTAATTTTCATGGCTCTATTAATTTATGTATTATTTTTTGCATTACCTTTTTCTAAAACATATGTAAAGGAAGATGCAAATAAGGTGTGTAAAACAGGTGTATATGCATTATGTCGACATCCTGGTTTCTGGATGTTAGCTGGATGTAGTTTATTCTTAGCTCTATCTGTATATACATGGCATATGTTCTTAATTTCATTATTAGTGAATATAGGTAATTTCTTATATATCTATTATCAAGATCATGTAACATTTCCATGCCAATTTATAGACTATGAGGAGTACAAAAAAGAAGTGCCTTTTCTAATATTTAACTTTGTTTCTATTAGAAAGTGCATACAGACATGGAGGTGAATATATGAGATTTGAAGATAAACGTAAAACTCTGTCTAAAAAGGAAATCTGGGAAGAGTATTGTGGTTTTCTTGATTTGTCTTTAGATAAATTTATGCAAATACAGCATCGTTTATTAAATGAACAGATGAAGTTATGGGAATCTAGTGAAATAGGGCAAGCCATTTTGAAGGGTAAACCTCTTTCTACCATGAAAGACTTTTATAAGCATATACCTTTAACAACCTATGATGATTATGCAGATTTGTTGTTAAGTAAGGACTCTTCTGTATTACCTAGTGAGGCGGTATTGTGGATTCAGACCACTTGGGAAGGTGGAATTCATCCCGTAAAGGTTGCACCTTATACAGAGAATATGTTGAAAAGCTTTCAACGAAACGTGATTGCATGCTTGTTACTGGCTACTAGTAATGGAAGAAATGATTTTCATGTTTCTGATAAAGATACCATTTTATATGGTTTAGCTCCATTACCTTATGCGACAGGGTTAGTTTCTTTAGTATTTGAACAAGAAACAGATATTAAGTTTTTACCACCTGTAAAAGAGGCTCAGGAAATGTCTTTTTCAGAGCGCAATAAGGTAGGTTTTAAACAAGGCTTAGCACAAAATATAGATTACTTTTTTGGTTTAGGTTCAGTTACTTATTATATAAGTAAATCTTTGGATAGTATGAGCAGCAATAGTTCATCCTCAAAGCTATCTTCTATCCCTTTATATCGCTTATTTACTCTTGCAAAAGCAAAGAGAAATAGTAGAAAAGAGAATCGTCCTTTAATACCTAAGGATTTGTTTCAATTAAAAGGATTTATGGTAGCTGGAACGGATAACGAACTATATAAGGATGATCTAGAAGAATTATGGGGAATACGGCCAATGGAGATTTTTGCTGGAACTGAGCCTACACTCATTGGAACTGAAACGTGGGAAAGAAATGGGTTATATTTTTTTCCAGATGCTTGTTTTTATGAATTTTTACCAATAAGCGAACGAAATAAAATGAAGCAAGATCCTAATTATATTCCTCGTACTTGTGAATTAGATGAAGTATATGAAAATGAAACCTATGAAATTGTTCTTAGTGTTTTAAAGGGTGGAGCATTTATGCGATATCGAGTAGGAGATATGTATCGCTGTGTTTTTGTTGATCACAATGAAAAAGGCGGCTTACCAAAATTTAAATATATAGATCGAGTACCTGAAATCATTGATATCGCGGGATTTACCCGAATTACACAAACTTCAATCGAAACTGTAATTCAATTGTCTGGTTTACCGATTTCTAATTTTTGTGCAAAAAAAGAATTAGAGAATAGTCGTCCATTCTTACATTTATATGTAGAATTGACTCCAGATTCTATGTACCAACGCGCAATAACGATAGAAGTGATTCGCCAGCATTTATCTGTTTATTTTCATTATGTTGATCAAGACTATAAAGATTTAAAGAAGATATTAGGTATTGAACCGCTACAAATTACGTTATTAAAGGTTGGAACATTCGAGTTATATGAAAACAATTATGGACAGTGTATAGAATGTATGAATCCCTCTATGCACGAAATACAAAAGCTGCTGGCTTTACAGGAATTAAATTATGAGGTAGAAAGGAGAGGATAAATATGATGAATTATGCTTCTTTTTCTATTTTCGCCTTAGTATGTTATGTCTACTTATTTTTAGGGCTTGCGGCAAGTCAAAAGAATCGATTGATCAATTCATTCCTTATGCTTTTGATTGATATGATTTTGTGGACTGGCGGTTCATTTGCCATGCGTATGCAGTTTGGACCATCTACGTCATTTTGGTTTGATGTATCTTTAGTAGGATTAATTTTTATGCCCTATGTTTTTTATAATTTTACTTCTGAATTTATTGAGAAGAAAGACGATAAAGCACGCGTATTCTGGTTATTTACATCATTATTATTAAGTATTATAAATTGTACTACACATATATTTTTAGCCCCTCCTGAAGCATTAGGAACTTCTGGAAATATAGTATTTATATATGATTTTACATGGCATGTATATATCATTGTTATTTTATGTCTCATTTGCATGTTTCAGATTATGCATGTAGTATACCGCTGTGTAAAAAATGGAGATCGAATGTTGTATCAATTTACCCCTATTTTAGCGGGGATACTAATCTTAATTATTGGACATGGGTTAATTATGCTAGATATGTTTAAGGGAATACCATTAGATATATTAAGTGGAATCATCAATGCATTGTTGTTGTTTTATGTTTTATATAAAAAGCATTTGTTTAATTTAAAGCTGTTAGTATCAAAAAGAAATTGTTATGCAATCTCGGCTATTATTACTGTCTTTTTATTTAGTAATTATCTGCTTCCATTGCGTAATTTTATTTCTGAAAATTTCATTAGACTTGATTCATATTCAATTATAATTGTATTTATTATTTTTATGATTGTTTCAGTATGTCTTAATACATTATTGAAAAGGTTTATTGACCATGTATTTATCAAAGAAGAGAAACAGCAGGCTGATTACCTGAAGAATTTTTCTAATCGTGTTAGAAATACATTAAGTGTATCAGAAATAGCTAAAGATATATGTGATGTTATTACAGATACATTAGGCGTACATCGTGTATATGTCTGTCTGCAAGATAGTAACGGTAATGGATATCGCATTTTATATGGGAATGCGCCTTTGGAGCTACAGAATTTCTCATTTAAATTTGATAATCCTGTTGTAGAGGAATTAAAAGAGAGAAAAGATTGTCTGTTATATGATGATTTTAAACGCGGTCTTAATTATCGTTCGATGTGGGAAAAAGAAAAAGATTTGTTTGAACGATTACAAATCGAATGTATTTTGCCTTTAATGGAAGATGAATTGATTGGTATGGTATTTTTGAGTAAAAAGATTAAAAAATCTAAATACTCATATGATGATATGAATTTTCTTTCATCAGTAGCATCAATTAGTACGATTGCTTTAAAAAATTCACGTTTATATGAAATTATTTATCAGGAAGCTATTAGTGATGAGATGACAGGATTGTTGAATCGAAAATACTTTTATAAACATTTTTATCAAGCATATAAGGACAAAGGGAAAGAAAGTGCATTAACATTAATTTTAGTTAGTTTAGATGATCTGCGATTGTATAATCAGCTTTATGGAACCAAGGAAGGAGATAAAGTGATTATACAGGCAGCAAGAATAATGAAGAAGACTTCGCCAGATACAGCGATTGTATCAAGGATTTCTGGCAAAGAATTTGCGATTTTATTACCTGATTACAGTATACAGAACGCAAAAGAATTAGCAGAAAAGATTCGTATTCAATTTATGAATATGTATAAAAAAGAGGATCAATATGCATTGCGTGTAATGACAGGAAGTTTTGGAATAGCTTCTATTCCTTTTCTTGCGAGTAATCCAAAGCAATTGGAAGAGTATGCAAATCAAGCGTTGTATCAAGCTAAGCGTAAGGGGAAAAATCAGGTTATTGTATATAATGAGGAAAAGAGCAGTTCTTCGTATAGTAATCCTAATACGGAGAATAGAGAACGTATTTATTCGGAATATGCAGAGACAATTTATGCTTTGACTGCAACAATTGATACTAAAGATCATTATACATTTACCCATTCTAAAAACGTTGCTTATTATGCATGTGAATTGGCTTATGCGATTGGTTTAAATGAGGATGTGGTTGAGATTATACGCGAAGCAGCTTTGTTGCATGATATTGGTAAAATTGGTATACGAGAAGACATTTTAAATAAACAAGGTAAGCTGACAGATGAAGAGTATGAAATAATGAAAGGACACGTAGAGAATTCTATTGGGATTATTCGCTATCTTCCTTCTTTAGATTATGTTATTCCTGCGGTGATATCGCATCATGAGCGTTGGGATGGAAGAGGATATCCTAGAGGTATTGCTAAGGAAGAAATTCCAATTGGAGGAAGAATATTATGTATAGCAGATTCTTTTGATGCAATGACTTCAAAACGATCTTATAAAGAAGCATTCACTCTTTCTTATGCGATTGATGAATTAACTAGAAATGCTGGTAAACAGTTTGATCCAAAATTAACAGAAGTATTTGTAAATCTATTAAAAAGTGGGAAAATAAAAATACAAATAGAACAATAAGGCGTAGCTCTCATAACTACGCCTATTTTGTTTTATATAATAACTTTTTTTGGAATGAATAAAGGGGTTAAGTTTGCTTTTTCTAATGATAATAGTGCATATTTTTTGTCAAGACCTCCAGCATAACCTGTTAAGCTACCATTTGTACCTACAACACGATGACAAGGTACAATGATAGAAATTTTGTTGTGGCCTACAGCTCCACCAACACTTTGTGCTGACATATACTTTAATCCTCTTTTTGCGGCAAGTTGATTAGCGATTTGTTTATATGTAATATAACTACCGTATGGAATTGAACAAAGGATTTCCCATACTTCTTTTTGAAAATCTGTTCCTATAAAATGAAGAGGTATAGTAATAGTAGGTTCTTGTCCAGAAAAGTAGATATCTAGCCAATGTTTAACTTTCGTAATTAGCAGACTTTCTCGTTCTTCGTAGTCAGGATCTAAGCCTTGTGCATAATATTTCTGCCCTTCAAACCATAAACCTGTTAAGCCTTGTTCATCAGCGGCTAATAGAATGTTGCCTAGTGGAGATTGATAATGGCTAATATATTTCATGAGATGACCTCCAGTTATATATTATGATATTATCATATTTATAATATGTGAGAGTGATAAAACTGTAAATTATATGTATATAATAAGTAAATGTTAATAGAATTACTAAAAAAACGAGTTTAATCGTACTCGTTTAATTAATATTGTTAAGTTTATTTGTATAATAATCGTCTTCAAATTTCTTAGCGCCACTTTCGGTAAGTGGATGATTAAAGGACTTTAATAATAAACTATATGGTATAGCAGCATAATCTACATGAATTGATGCTAATTTTTCTAATTGATACAAATTTTTAATAGATGCAGCTACTGTTTTTACTGTATACTGTTTTTTATCTATCATTGTTTGAATGCTTTCAAGAATGGATATTCCATCACTTCCATTTTCTTCATTTCGACCAATAAAGAAGAATAGGTAATCAGCACCTGCATTGATTGCCGCAACAGCCTGTGACATAGTGAAAATTAAAGTCATAGCAGTTTTAATATTATTCTCATGTAGATGACGTACAAGTCTTAAACCATCACAAGAAAAGTTTATTTTAATAACGATTTCTGGGTCTATTGTATGTAGTTCCATTGCTTGTTTAAGCATTTCATCATACGTTCCAATTACTTCTCCACTTAAAAAAGGAAGGTTCTTTTGGGCATAATGTTTAACAAAATCTTTTAATCCAATATTTTCTTTAAAGTACATACTTGTATTCGAAGTCACACCATGAACACCTAGAGATAAAGCATCATTTGCTTCTTCAATAGAAGCTGTGTCAATTAAATATAACATATAAGTTTTCCTCCTATATATCTAAAGTATACTTACATTTAACTGTAAAAAATTTTAGAAATGTAACTCTTTTAGGAATAAGTTTGTGGCAAAAAATAACATATAATTTCTTGCCTTATTATTATGGAAGTGTTTTTTACTATACTGTTCATTTAAGGAAAGAAAAGCAAGTATAATTACAATAGATAAGGAGGAATTATATTATGTTTCATTATTATCAACCAACGAAGTTACACTTTGGGAAAGGATATCTAGAAAATATTGGAAAAGTGTGTAAAGAGTATGGAAATCGTTGTTTTTTAGTTACAACACCAGATGCACCTTTACAGCCTTTGTATGATAGAATTAAAGGTCTATTGAGTGCAGAAGGTATTGAAGTAACACATTTTGATAAAGTTGAACCAAATCCAAGTGTAGAGATTGTGGAAGAAGGCTTTAATTTGTTGAAGGAAAATCCTGCTGATTTTGTTCTTGCAGTCGGTGGAGGAAGTTCAATGGACACTGCAAAAGCAATTGCATTTGCGAATGGAAAAGAATCAATTGATTGGGATTTCTTATTTCAAAATTATACTTCTCCATTTACTTATTACTCATCTTATAGTGAAAAGCATTTGCCTTTAATAAGTGTTCCAACTACTTCAGGAACAGGTTCTCAGGTAACACAGGCAGCTGTAATTACTAGAGGAAAAGAAAAAATTACTTTTTTCCATCCAGATAATTTTTCAAAAGAAACAATTCTTGATCCTGAATTAATGTTGACATTACCAAAAAGAATGACTGCAGCAACAGGTTTTGATGCCTTTACGCATGCTTTTGAAAGTTATATTAATTCAAATGCATCTAAATATAGTGCAATGGATTCTATGGAAGCTATGCGCTTAGTAATTGAAAATCTACCTAAAGTATTGGATGATTCACAAAATATAGAGTATCGTAGTAATATGTGTTTAGCAGATACTTTGGCTGGACGAGCATTGGCAAATTCAGGCGCAAGTGCACCACATCCATTATCAGAAATTATTGGTGGTATTGTTCATCTACCTCATGGAGAAGCATTAGCTGTTGTATTCCCACCATTTATTAAACAGATGAAAGAAAGAAATGCTGAGAAGTTTGCAGATGTTGAAAAATTGTTTGGTTCAAATGATCTATATGAAAGTATTGTTTCTTTCTTGAAATCCATAGGATTATATAAAACATTAAAAGATTTTAATGTTAGTGAAGAAGAGTTTAAAGAAATTTTAGCTTCTCCAGTTTTAGATCATTTACCATTTGGCTCAAGAGAAGAATTAGAATCAATCTTAGTAGAAGCATATGGATAATATTCGTTTAATAGCTTTAGATTTAGACGGTACATTAATTCAAAATAATACAATCAGCACTGCAAATATACAAGCACTTAGAGACTGTATAAATAAAGGAATAAAAGTTATTTTGGTAACAGGTAGACCATATTGTTTTACTAAAATGTTAGCAAAGAAAATTGATGATAGAGTAGGTGTTATTGCGGCTAATGGAGCTATATGTGAGATAGGGAATCACATACAGGAGAACTTAATTAAAGATGAAGCATTGCCTAATATCATTGATATATTGAAAAAGTATTCTAGTGCTCATGCCTTTTTTAAAGGAAAAAAATATTTTTATACTCACGAAGCATATGATCAAAGATTTCTCTATGATCATATGAATGAACAGATGCCAAGTGATTGTAGAGTTGAATCTTTTACAAGTCTTAGCTGGGATGAATTAAAGCAGAAAGCAAACAGTATTGCTAAAGTCTTGGTATATGATTTTGATGAAAATAAGCTAGCATCTTTAAGAAAAGAGATAGAATGTATAAAGAATATCAGTGTTACAGATTATCAAAAAATTAGTTTTGATATAAATGCTGAAGAAGTAAATAAGGGTAAAGCAATACAAAATGCCTTGCGAGATTTACAAATAACGTCAAAGGAATTAATGGCTATTGGAGATGGTAATAATGATATTCCAATGTTTCAATTAGCTGGTGTAAGCATCGCAATGGGAAATGCTAGTGAAGAAGTTAAATCATATTGTAATTTCGTTACAGATGACTATAAAAATGATGGTGTTGCCAAGGCAATATCAAAATATGTTTTACATAATAAATAGAAACGTTTTACAGCGTTTCTTTTTTTAGAGATAAAGATAAGCAGGTAGATATGATTGAATATTCCAGTCATATCTACCTGTTTTATCCTTTTATTTGTTGAGTTCATGTGTTTGATGATGCTCTTCGAGAATATTAAGGGCATTGAATACGACAGGTTTAGTACTCCTTTTCTGAACAAACAATAAAAGAAAAACCGCATTAAGCGGTAAATTTATGTTTAGTGACAAAACTTATTGTTTTAATGATAACCATTAGTGATAGAAAACTAAATACAGATATTAAGACATTGTTTGTGATTACTCCTGATGCAATGACAACTGATCCATCAAGGAAGAATAAAATCACACTAAGTTTTAGAAACTTGAAAACGTATTGAATTAATAATGCAATTACATCTGTACCTCCTGTAGCACATTCATGATTTAGTGCAACTCCAATGGCAGCACCTACTAGAAAACCTCCTAATAATCCAGCAACTACAAGCTCAAGAATAGGATGTATTTCATATAATCCTTGTGTTATATGTATTTCTGGAATTATTTTCATGAATAAAGGAGTTACAAGTGTAATGTATAATGTTTTGATTCCAAAACTTTTTCCTAATACAAGTGTTGATAAAATTAATAGAGGAATCGAGATACATAAAGACATAGTAGAAACAGGTATTCCAATAATAGTAGAGCATACCAGAGATAATCCTGTTATTCCTCCTGGAGCAAGACCGGTATAAATAAAGAAAAAGTTAACAGCAAGAGCTGTAATGGCAGCAGCAAATGTAATCCATCCATAATCCTTTACAAAGGAAAGGATGGTATTTTCTTTAAAAGAACTCTCTTTAAGAGAGCTCTTTTTATTATTCAAGGTTAAATTTTTCTGCTGCTGCATCAATAGCGGCTCTACATTTTTTTACACCGGCTGCTGGTCCATCTGGATCTTTAAAGATTGCACTAGATAGTACAATAACATCAGGATTACATTCAATAAGTTTTTCCATGTTATCTGCACGTAATCCTCCGTCGATAGCTAATTCACATTTTGGATTTTTTTCATCGATCATTTTACGAGCACGTTGAACTAAGTCAATAGCGCTTTTTCTCCATCCCCAGTTATCTTTTCCGTCAGTTTCATCTACACCATGAGTTACGATGTGAAGACGGTCGATATCATAAATACTTTCTTCTACAAAGCATAGTGGAGTATAGCATCCTAGTGTTAAACCAACTTTTATTTTACGTTCACGACACCAGTTAATGATATAAGCAAGTTGAGCACCAATGAAATGTTCTGCAGGAATGATTAGCATATCTGCACCTGCTTCATCGATTTGTTCAATAAACATTTTATCCATGCTAACTGTATAAATATGACATTCAATAGGTTTGTCAGTTTCAGGACGAATTCCAGCAATAATCTGATGTCCACCCATTAATTTCATATTTTGAAGATCATGCATATCAGCAGCATCTGAGTGAATATAATCAACTCCAGCATCACTAACTTCTTTTACAAGATCTGCGATTCTTCCGTAATTAACATGTGCTAGTCCAGCCGCAATTTTAATATGTTTCATAGTAAATTCCTCCTTGTCTTTCTACGCCTTTATTGTAAACTGTTTTTATTATCATTCGCAATACTTTATAAGAGTAATCTTATCCTTATCAATAAGGCAATTTATAAACATTAGCGTTAATTATTACCTTATTAATGCGGAAAATAAATAACTTTGTAAGCGATTGTAATTTAAGCAGAAAACATGTAAGATATTCATGTGATATAGTTGAATTAAACTATTTGGAGGTATGATTATGTTTGGTTTTATGAAAAAAAATAAAAGAGAAGAATTAGTTGCGGTTGTGGATGGAAAATTAATTTCTATTGAAAAAGTTAATGACCCGGTCTTTTCTCAAAAAATGATGGGTGATGGTTTTGCGATAGCATCTACTGGTGATACAGTTTATGCGTGTGCAGATGCAACTGTAAGCATGCTTTTCCCTAGTAATCATGCAGTAGGATTAACATTAGATAATGGAATGGAAATATTAATTCATATTGGTATTGAAACAGTAAATGAAGAAGGAAAAGGTTTTACTTGTTTCTGTGAACAAGGGAAAACAGTAAAAAAAGGAGAAGCCCTAGTTAAATTCGATCGTCAGTATTTAGAGGAAAAAGGCTATGATTTAACTGTTATTGTAGTATTTACAAATAAAGATAGTTATAAAGAATTCCGCAAAGAAGATATAGAAAATGTAAAAGGCGGAGAAAGTGTTGTTGTTACTTATACGATTTAAAGATAAAAAAGCAATGATTTCTTTATACATTGCTTTTTTTGAAGTTATAAGGGTCATTCTTAATTCTAAAGTATTTAAGAATAAGATTTCTAAGGCGTGTTATATCATAATCATGTACAAGCGAATTAACTTGAATGATTGGAATAGATGTATTTAAGTTTAGTTCCATGGTACTGATGATCAAATCTATATTATGTAAATCATAATCATAGATTGAGAAAAAGTTCTCTTGTGAAACTATATTGATTTCAGGAATTTGTGAAGATAATTTGTTGCATAAAAGTTTTGATGCAGCAGCCCCACCGTGAGCAACCAAAATTGTATTTAGAGGTTCTTTCATATTGTCTAAAGAGACAGCAAGATAAAGAGTTAAAAATCCTATTTCATCATCACTGACTTTGCAATGAAAATGATCTTCAATACAGGAAATACTTTCTTTCGTTATCTGGAAAGTATGGGTATATAAAGTTTTTATTTCTTGCATTAATGGATTCTCATTTGGGATTCCATGGCGGAAACGGATAATGGCAGGACCAAGGTATTCATAGATGGATTGAAATAAATCTTGATCTTTATCAAAAGGAAGATTTAACTGTTTACTCCATGAAGAGATTAACTCTTTTGTTAATTGTTTAGCTTCTTTTTGATCTTCTTTGCTTAAATCTAAACTATTCTGTAATGCAAGAAAATAAACTTGAAGATAACGGATTTCCATTTCTGGAATCGTAATACGATAGTGATTTGATAAACGATCACATAAATCTCTAGCGTCTTTGTAGAAAGGTTCTTTCTTTAAATCACTGACAAAGCTATCAGATAGTTGAATGAGATGGTGATCTTGAATTCTTAAATATGTAACAAACATACGTAATAATACATGGATCAATGAAGGAAAAGATAGGGAATTTATGTAATGATTTCCAGAACGCATTATACAATGGATAAAGTCTTTAAGTTCATCATCTGTAACTTCTAATCCTGGATACACAAAAGAACCATTACATGTGTACTTTTCTTTTTTAATGATTTCTACAAATGTTTGGTAACCATTATCTCTTAACATTAATTCAAGTAAAAAATTTCTAATATTTTTTTCTTTTCCAACCATAGTTATTCCATTATTATTTTTACGTATTATTGAGATTTTGAAAGTATCTAAATTTGTTGTTAATGCAATTATATCTTTATGGATAGTAGCTCTAGATACATATAACTGTTTACTTAATTCATAAATACGACAGTTGTCAAAAATACAAAGTTGCATTCCAATATAAATTTGACGTGCTTGTGGAGAAAAATCAGCTAATGTTTTATTTTTTTCTTTAACAGTTTGCATTACAAGAAGTTTATCTTTGATTGAACCTTCTATGCAAATACCAACACCAGTTTTTTTAATAAGTTGAAGATTATTTTCATTTAAATACTCTTCTACAATTTGAAGATCATTACGAATGGTTTTATTAGATACATTTAATGTTTCAGAAATTTTGTCAATTGTTATATAGGAGTCTTCCTTTAAGAGAACATCAACGATTTTCATAACTCTATTGTTCATAAGCGTGATACCTCCCTTTCATAGGAAACTATACGTGTGAAATTGAATTCTGTCAAGAACGATAAAATAACAAAATTAATAGGATAGGAGTGATAAGGATGAAACAAAACCAATTTTTAGATGACTTAAAAACTTTAGTAGAAATTCCTTCTGTGCGAAACCTTTCAAGTGCAGAAAACAATGCCCCATTTGGTAAAGAAATACGACGCGCATTTGATAAGTTTATAGAAATTGCACAACGTGAAGGATTTCAAGTTCATGATGAAAAGGGGTATGCAGTAAGTGCCCAGATAGGTGAAGGAGAAAATTACATAGCTGTTTTAGGGCACTTAGATGTCGTAGAAGCAGGAGATTATGATTTATGGGATCAAGATCCATTTACTATGACGGAAAAAGAAGGAATATTGTATGGACGTGGAGTAAATGATGATAAAGGTCCTTTATTGGCTGCTCTGTATGCTGTATCTAGAATAAAAGAAGAAAATTTGAAGCTACGTTATCCAATTCGTATTATTGCCGGAGGAGCAGAAGAGACTACATGGGAATGTATGAAAGAATATTTTAAGCATCATAAACAACCAATTTATGGCTTTTCTCCAGATGGGAATTTTCCAATTGTAAATGGAGAGAAAGGTATACTTCAAGTACGTTTCTCTTTACCAAGGGATAAAGGGATTGAAGTTAAGTCAAAAACGAGATTGAATTACGTGTGTGACGATTTAGAATTTATTCTTTCAGATAAGTCAGCTATATCATTTATTGATAAGGCAAATGAAATTAGACATGATGAAGATGGTATTCATGTTAGTTATAAAGGTGTTCGTTCTTTATCTCGAAATCCACAGAGAGGGAAGAATGCATTATTTACTTTTACAAAAGAGTTTATAAATCATGTTCAAGAGTACCCTTCCTTAAATAAAATGGTTCAGATGATTTATGATCAATTTCTAGATGATTTTTATGGGGAAAAGAGCGGACTATATCATATAGATGATGAAATGGGGACTGGATCTGTTTGTTTGATGTCGATGAATACGAATGAGGAAGAGATAGAACTATGTGTTGATGTTCGCTATGTGAAATCTACTAATGAAAAAGAATTATTAAATAAATTACAATCAATTGCAGATCAATATGGATGTAAGTTAGATATATTAAATCATAAACGTTTACTATATGTTCCAGAAGATAGTGATTTAATAAAAAGCTTAAAGACAGCATATAGACGAGTTATGAATGAAGATGCGGAAGTTTTCACAAAGGGAGGAGCTTCTTATGCACGTGTACTAGATAATGGTGTTGCATTTGGGGCTACATTTCCTGGTGAAGATCCTAAGCCACATATGCCTAATGAGTGTATGCCTATTGCATCACTAATAAAGGCATATGAGATTTATTATGAATCATTAAAGGAATTGGCATGCACTAATGATGCTGATGAATAAAAATTACCACAATAATAATGAATTATTGTAACTCATTCAAAACAAAAACTTGTATATATCTATGCTAATATGTAAGCGTAAACAAAAGGAGGAACGAGTATGAAAAATATTCAAGCAAAACTACAAACTTTTGCTGGTGCAATGATGGTTCCTATCATACTGCTTGTACTTGTTGGTTTCTTCGTAGGTATTGGTAGTGCATTTACCAACTATATCTTATCCGAAGGAACACTACTGTACAATTTGTTCACGATGATTACAAACATTGGTTTCATGTTCATGAACAATTTGCAGTTATGGTTTGCAGTAGCTATTGCATTCACTTTAGCAAAAAAAGAAAAAGGATGGGCTGCATTTGCTGGTTTAGTCTTATTCTTCTGCTTCATAAGAGGGATTGAAGGATGGGCAGCATTAGAAGGATGGACAGCTGAAACTACAGCAGTAGAAGCGTTAATGGAAAACGGATATACTGAGCAAGCAGCATTAAACTTCAATGCTTTATGGTCTACTTACTTAGGAATGTTCACTTATAATATGGGAATGTTCTCTGGGCTTATTACAGGGTTAATTGCAGCTTGGTTACATAATAAATTTGTTGATACAAAATTACCTGCAATGTTCGGTTTCTTCGCAGGAACAAAATTTGTTATCATTATGGTGACACTTGTTTCTATTCCACTTTCCATTGCATTCTATTATGTATGGCCATTTATTGGTGGTGCTTTACAAAGTATTACAGGATTTATTCAGACTAGTGGTTTATTCGGAACATTCTTATTCGGTACATTAGATAAGATGTTATTACCATTCGGAATTCATCACTTGATCGCATTCCCAATTGAATATACAAAAGTTGGAGGAACTATGATGATTGATGGTGTTCTATATGAGGGTGTAAAGAACATTATTAATGGTCAAGCAGCTAGTCCAACTGCAACTGGATATATTACAAGAAACTTTACAAATGGTCGATTATTGTTCCAGTTAGCTGGTTTACCTGGTGCTGCATTTGCAATGTATCGCTGTGCAAGACCTGAAAATCGTAAAAAAGTAGCTTCATTATTAATTCCATCTGTATTTACTTTAGCAATGGTTGGAATTTCAGAACCAATTGAATATACTTTCTTATTCGTAGCACCTGCATTATATTGGTTAGTTTATGCTCCATTATGTGGTCTATGTTATGTAGTGGCAGAAATATTTGAAATTTCTATTAATGGTACAGCATTGTTCTTCATGATTCCTAACTTATTCCAGCCACAGAAAGTACATGCTATGCATGCTTTATGGTTATTACCTGTAACATTCGTTGTTTATTATGCTGCATTCAAATTCTGTATCGTTAAATTTAATTTAAAAACTCCAGGAAGAGATGCAGAGGGAGAAATTAAATTAATGAGCAAGAAAGAATATAATGAAATTAAAAATGCAAAAGATGGCGAAAATGCTAATGCTGAAATGCCAGAAGATGCTTTAGAAGTACGAATTGTAGAAGCTTTAGGTGGTGCTGATAATATTGAAACAGTTACTTGTTGTGCAAGTAGACTTCGTGTTACAGTTAAAGATGATTCTTTGATTGCACCAGATGAAAGCTGGAAAAACTATCTTGAAGCAATTGGGGTAGTTCGTGGAAAGAATTCTATACAGGTTATTTACGGTGTAAGAGTTGTTAATATAACAACAGCAGTTAAAGATTATTTGCACATCGACTAAAAATTCACAGTTTCTCAAGGAGGAATCGATATGAAGAAAAGAGATATCATTAGACAGAAAAATAAACTTAAACAAACACATAATTATAGATATCTTCGATATGCTAATTATGCTTGCGTTGCCATAGTTGTATTATTCTTAATCTATATTGGTGTTTTAACAAATATATCCGATACTTCCTTGGAGAAATTAATGAGTGAAAATCCAATTGTTATTACAGGATTTATGATTTGTACAGCAAACTTATATATCTGGTATGTGTTAAAGAACTTTTTGAAAGATATTGTAGTTCCTCAACACATTGAAAGTATACGTTTAAATCTTATTATCATGGCAATTGGACAATTCATTTTAATGAATTTTGTTTCAGCAATTCTATTGATAATATCTCTATATAAATATTTTCAATGGAATAACTTCTCTATAAAGCAAGCATTTAAAGAAATAAAAAAAGAACAACAGTTAGCAGTATTTATTGTAACAGTTTGTATCTTAATTCTAATGATTGCTTTAGTATACGGTGTTTATATGTCTATACGATAACCAGCAAATATGCTGGTTTTTTTAAACTTATATTCAAAGATTAAAAAAAGACTTAAAGAGTTAAATTTTACTATGCAATTTGGCTGTTCAATGATATAGTATATAAGGATATTTATGCGCTTTTCAGGCATAATGAGTAGAAAGAACTCTTAGGAGGTAAAGTATATGAGTGTAATGATTGAACGACTCGAAGGAATGGTGAATCGTTATCATGAAATTAATGAAATGATGATGTCACCTGAAATCGTAAGCGACAGCAAAATGCTAGCAAAACTGGGAAGAGAGCAAGCTGATTTAACTCAGGTTGTGGAAACTTATACAGAATATAAAAATAGTGTAGAGGCATTAGAGGAAGCAAAGGCTCTTCTTTTGGAAGACGATAAAGAAATCAAAGAAATGGCTAAAATGGAAATTGAAGAATTAGAGCCTAAGATTGAAGAATATCTTTCTAAGCTTGAAATTCTTTTAATTCCAAAAGATCCAAATGACTCTCATAATGCGATTATAGAAATTCGTGGGGCTGCAGGTGGAGATGAAGGAAATATCTTTGCTGGGGACTTATATCGTATGTATAGTAAATATGCAGAGAGCCAGGGCTGGAAAGTAGAAATTATTGAAATGGACGATTGCGAAGCTGGCGGATTCTCATTAGTTTCCTTTATGGTAAAAGGAAATGATGTATATGGCAGATTGAAATTTGAATCAGGAAGCCATCGTGTACAGCGTGTACCTAAAACAGAAAGTCAGGGTCGTATCCATACATCAACTGCTACAGTATTGGTTACACCAGAAATTGAACCAGAAGATTTCGATATTGATATGAACGATTTGGAAATTGAAACAATGCGAGCAAGTGGTGCCGGTGGTCAGCACGTCAATAAGACAGATTCTGCTGTTCGTATTGTGCATAAGCCTACAGGTATTGTGGTTAAATGTCAGGATGGACGCTCTCAGCACGAAAACCGTGCTACAGCGTTAATGACAATTCGTTCTCGTGTTTATGAAGAACATCAGCGTAAACTAGAAGAAGAACAGGGAATGGAACGTCGTAGTAAAATTGGTACAGGAGATCGTGCAGAAAAAATACGTACATATAACTATCCACAGAATCGTGTTACAGATCATCGTATCGGTTATACAGTTAATCAGCTTGATCGCATCATGGAAGGTAGAATGCAGGATTTACTAGATGCTTTAATGAGTGCAGATCAGCAGGCAAAATTAGCGGGGCAGAAATAATGAGCACGTATCATGCAATATTGAAAAATGCTCAAAAACGTATGGAAGATGCAGGATATGGAGAACAGGCTGCACTTTTATACATGCTAGAGCTTACCAATAAAGAAGCACATAATCTTTATATGGAATTTGAAGAAGAGATGGATAAAGATATAGAAACTGCTTATGAAGCAGGAATCAATCGTCTATTAAAAGGGGAACCATTAGGACATGTTTTAGGGTTTGAATGGTTCTATGGCTATCGTTTTCATGTAGGACCAGATGTATTAATTCCTCGTCCAGAAACAGAAGAATTAGTCGCAAATGTCTTAGCCGCATATGATGAATATTTTTCCACTGTGGAAAATGTTACGGCAGTAGATATTGGTACTGGAAGTGGTGCTATTGCGATATCTCTTAAAAAAGAAGAAGAGAATATTCATATGATGGCAACAGATATCAGTGAAAATGCAGTTACTGTTGCGAAACAAAATGCAGATGAAAATGAAGCAGTTGTGAATTTCATGGTTGGAGATATGCTGGAACCATTAATTGATCGTAATTTAAAGGTAGATATCTTAATCAGTAATCCTCCATATATTCCACAAGAAGAACAAATGGAACATAGTGTAGTAGATTATGAACCACATGTAGCATTGTTTGGTGGAGAAGATGGTTTAAAATTCTATCGTATCATATTTGAAAATGCATCTAAAGTATTAAAGGAACGTGCTATGATGGCTTTTGAAATGGGATATAACCAGAAAGAAGCATTAACAGCAGAAGCTAGAAAATACTTCCCTGATGCTAAAATTGAAGTATTGAAAGATATGAGTGGAAAAAATCGAATGTTGTTTATTTATATTAATTTGGATTAGTAAGTAGGTTACTATAAACAAGAGATTTCTTAATCCTATTTGTTTATGAAATAGGTTTTGAAATCTTTTTATATTTTAATTAAACTAATATTAACTCAAATCTGATGAGGAAAAAATATTATTTCTGAATCTTAAATGAGATCAGTTATAGAATCATGTAATCTTTTGTATTTATATGAGAATCTATGGTAAAATAAACGATAGGAAATCAGAATTCTGAAAGGATGTTAGATATATGACAGATATCATCGTAATAGGTGGAGGACATGCAGGGGTAGAAGCTGCTTTAGCATGTGCTCGTTTACATAAAAAAACAATTTTATACTCTATGCATATCGATATGATTGCCTCTATGCCATGTAATCCTAGTGTTGGAGGACCAGCAAAAGGAATCGTAGTTAGAGAAATTGATGCTCTTGGTGGAGAAATGGGGAAAGCAGCGGATGCGACAGCTTTACAGTTTAAAATGTTAAATACTACAAAAGGGCCAGGGGTACAATGTCTTCGTGTTCAATCTGATAAAATAGCATATAAAAAATATATGCAGGATAAAGTATTACATCAGGAGAATCTGGAAGTCAGAGAAATGTGCATAGAAAAGGTTATTGCGGAAAATGGTGTAGTTCGTGGTGTTCTTCAGAAAGATGGTCAAGTAGTTGAATGTAAAGCGTTGATCATGACAACCGGTACTTTCATGAGTAGTAGTATCCTTGTAGGACATACCGCAACTTCCAGTGGACCTGAAGATGAACCTACAACAGAAAACCTGTCACAAAGTCTACGTGATTTAGGGATTTCTACTTTCCGTCTAAAGACTGGAACGCCAGCTCGTGTATTAACTTCATCAATTGATTTCAGTAAAACAACAATTCAGCCTGGAACAGATGATTTTATCTGTTTTAGTGAAGATACAACAGAAATTCGTCCATTTGATCAACAAGAAGTGTGTTATTTAACTTATACGAGTCCTCAAACACATGAAATTATTAATGGAAATTTAGATAAATCTGCAATGTATTCTGGATTGGTAAAAGGAGTAGGACCACGTTATTGCCCAAGTATTGAAGATAAACTAGTACGTTTTGCGGATAAAGAACGTCATCAGATATTCTTAGAACCAGAAAGTGAATCATTAAACACTACCTATGTACAAGGTTTTTCTACTTCTATGCCACATGATATACAGGAAGAGATGTTACATTCTTTACCAGGATTAGAAAATTGTGTAATAGAAAAATATGCTTATGCGATAGAATATGATGCGATTGATCCATTGCAGTGTAAACCTACATTAGAAAATAAAATTATTAAGAATTTATATACAGCAGGACAAATCAATGGTACAAGCGGATATGAGGAAGCTGCTGCACAAGGATTAATGGCTGGTATTAATGCAGTATTAAAGCTAGATGGAAAAGAACCTTTGATTCTACATCGTGATGAAGCTTATATTGGAGTTATGATTGATGATTTAGTAACAAAAGGAACAAAAGAACCTTACCGTTTACTAACATCACGTGCAGAATATCGTTTATTATTACGTCATGATAATGCAGATGCTCGATTAACTGAATATGGACATCAAGTAGGATTGATTAGTGAAGAACGATATGCTCGATATCAAAAGAAGATGCAGGATGTTCAGGATATGATTGCTTATTTCGACACCGTTCGTTTTACACCGAAATCTAGTGTAAATGTAATGTTAAAGGAAAAAGGTCTAGATGAAATAAAAGATGGTGTCAGTATGACAGAATTGTTGAAAAGACCTGGAATAACTGTGGAATTATTACAGCCATTTGTTGAACAGCAGTTAGATCCTAAAATTGCACGACTTGCGGAAATTGAAATTCGTTATGAAGGTTATATTCGTAAGGCTAAACGTGATGCACAGCATCTAAGGACTATGGATCAGGTAAGACTGCCGGAAGATATGGATTATAACCAGGTTGCAAATCTATCTTTAGAAGCAAGACAGAAGCTAAGTCTAGTACAGCCACTTACAATGGGGCAAGCTTCTCGTATTTCAGGAGTAAATCCAGCTGATATTGCGGTATTAGCTGTTTATCTGGAACAGATGAAGAGATCATAAGTGTAATTGGGATTCTATGTGAGATGAACATAGGATCCTTTTGTGCGACAGGCAGTCGCTATAGTTCAAACATGTACAGGCATGGTTGA
>OLQY01001372.1_pt1 | contig 21100 bp, 20 predicted proteins | sample 1672851 | NCBI WGS metagenome assembly OLQY01 (sample SAMEA3136730, study PRJEB25190) | human gut metagenome | reverse complement strand
ACATGCATCCTCCGTGTCAATCAGCGGAGTGATTGACACGGGAGTGAACAGTAACTTTTTTACTGCCTTCTATCATATGATGCGAGTGTCAAAAGTAAATTTTGACACTTACATCATCATATCATGTATCGTGAAAAATTTCCAGTCTTCCCTTAACGAAATTATCAACATTTTGTCTATAATCTGGATTAAACAATTCTTCCGTTTTAGATTATATTCTCTTAATAAATTTTACTTTTCTTTAGCTTTCGTGACACGAGGTGTTCACAATTCTTCCGTATAATAACATCATCAAGTTGATACAAATGAATTACAAAAGTATCATACATAGAAAAGAAGACGGTGATTGTATTAGCGACAGATCTTTTATGATTGCCGGACTTCGACCAAAAATTACGAATAGTTTATATAGATAATGGCCCGGTGCAGTGCACCGGGCCACGTTTTTGTTATTATATTTTCTTAACCTCTTTTTCCATTTTTCAGATCTTCCACGATTTCATTGTAACGTTTTTTATTCAAACGATAGAAGAACAGAACAACTGCTGTGACAATCCACAAAATTCCTGGAATTGTTGAAAATGAATGTTTCATAACTGCAATTACTTCCGGATTCTGTACCTGATTTGCCACATATCCGTATTTACCAAGCAGAGCTGCAAGGAGTGCAGTTCCTATAGCCATTCCGATTTTATTTCCAAGAGAAACAAATGCATACTGGAATCCATCATTTCTAAGTCCTGTTTTCCACTCACCGTATTCCACACAATCCGGAATGATCGCATAGATTGCAGTGTTAAATCCTGAAAAGAAGAACTGTGTAATACCTGCCAATGCATAGAATACAATTGGAGATTCTTTTACATTAAAGAAGAACATTACAAGCATAGCGATTCCTGTAAGTAATGCAAAAACAGATGCTGTTCTTCCTTTATTATTCAACTTGCGGAATACCGGCTGGAAGCAAGCTGCACCGATAATTGAAGGAATAATAATACACATGGAATATGTTGTATAATAGGAAGCATCTCCTTCTACATAAGTGAAATAATATAAAATATCTGCATTTCTTCCATATAATGTGAATCCAAACAGCACCTGTCCAACTAATGCAAGCAGATATGGTCTATTCTGCATAACGGCCTTCAGCTGTACTTTAATGGAGATTTTTTCTTTCTCCGGAATTGTCACCTGCTCTTTTGTCTTTGCAAAACAGAAGAAATGACATGCAGCAAAGATGCATCCGTAAATAATTGCAACAAACAGATAACCGTTCTTTACACTGTTGCTTCCAAGCCTGCTGATCAGTGGCACTGTTACGATATTGATGATTCCGATTGCGATCATTGCTGCTACGGAACGAGATGTATTGATCTTGGCACGCTCATCAATATCCTGTGTCATAGCACCGCAAAGTGTTCCATATGGAATGTTTACACATGTGTATCCTAAAACGAGAAGACAGTATGTAATTACCATGTAAACTATTTTCGATGTATTTGACCAATCTGGGTGCGCCCAGAAAGAAAGGATCAAAAGCACTGATGTGATCGGTGCTGCCACCAACAGCCATGGACGGTATCTTCCCCATCTTGTGTTTGTTTTATCTGTTAATCCACCTACGATTGGATCATTGATCGCATCCCAGAATCTTGAGAAAAGCATCAATGCTGATACTGCTGCCATACTGATTCCAAATACATCTGTATAGAAAATCATTAAAAAGTTACTGACAAACATCCAGCTAAAGTTACATCCTACATCTCCGAAACCATATGCAATCTTGCTGATCAGAGGCACTTTTCCATTATTACTCTCGTTTTCCATTAATTACCTCCTAGTCAGAGTTTCTGATAAAACTCTGTCCTCTCTTGATTCGATCACCTATTTCTCCTGCACATTGATGATTACTTTCATCGTTGTCTCGCGGTTATCATCAATATACTGATATGCTTTCAGATAATCTTTGAATGCAAATGTCTTAGAAATCAATGGTCTTAAATGAACTTTTCCTTCATTTACAAGTTCTATACCATCTACATAATCATCATGACGATACATCATCGTGCTCTTGATATCCAGTTCGTGATCATTTGCAACTGCAAGGTCTACTGTTGCCATTCCCGCAAATACGGCAACAAGAACGATGATACTTCCTTTTCTTGCGTACTTAATTGCCTGTCCCATTGTGATATTATTTCCTGCGCAATCATAGATCACATCTGCCTTGTCAGGACCAAAGGCTTCAACCATTGCCTCGCCAAAGTCCTTCTCCATAGTATTAACGCATACATCAATACCACATTCTTTTGCCTTATCCAGACGAAGGTCACTGACATCTGTGATCATTACCTTTGCGGCACCCATTCCTTTTGCCGCCTGTGCAACCAGGTTACCGATCGGTCCTGCACCAAGAACTGCAATATTCAATCCCTTTACATCTCCTACCTGCTTCACTCCATGCACTGCAACTGCCAGAGGCTCGATCATGGCACCTTCTTCATAAGACATATCTTCCGGAATCGGTGTTACTTTAGAGGCATCTACTGCAAAATATTCTGAAGCTGTTCCTGTTGTCTGGAATCCCATAACCTTAAGTTCCTCACAAAGGTTATATTTTCCATGGCGGCACGGATAACACTGTCCGCAGTAAACCTGTGGCTCGATCGTAACTTTCTGTCCTTCATGAAATTCTGTAACATCTTTTCCGACCTTGGCAATCTCACCGGATACCTCATGTCCCTGCGTCACCGGGTATTTTGTAAATGGATGTTTTCCATGATATACGTGAATATCAGATCCACAGATTCCAATATTCATAATCTTAACTAGTACCTGATCATCTTTCACTTCCGGAACCGGTACCTCTCTGAAAATAATTTCTCCCGGATTTGTCATTACCTGCTGTAACATAATGTTTTCCTCCTTTATTGAATATCTTTTATTAAATGTTTTATTAAAGTAATTACATTATTGTTCAGGAAATGTATTTTGTCAATATGTTATTGTTCAGTTCTGCCTATTGCACAAGATTTCGCTATAATTTTTATGCAGTTTGCGCAAAAAAATCCAGAGAAGAAACATGTATTAAAAATGTTTCTTCTCTGGATTTTCTAACTTTCCATCATTCTGATCGTTATAATGTTTTAATAAAAGCCTGCAAATAATGTTTTGCCACACCAACTGCCGAGGCTTCTCTCTTATATGAACAAACTTTCAGGTATCTCGCATCATGCTCAAATCCATTATATTCCATTACTTTTTTCCCTAAGGTTATCATATGATCTGCAAGATATCCCCCTACTTCTCCTCCAAGAATAATATCCATATCATATGCCATTCTCAGATTTGAAATAAGGATTGCCAGATTATTAAGATACTCTTTCCAAACCTTCACAGCCTGTCCGTCCTGCTCTTCCACCTTCTTCATAAACTGTTCCAGTGTCTCTTTGGTATCATCTGTCAGCACGCTCGCCGCACAGTAAGCATCCGCACAGCCTTGTTTTCCGCAATAACATTTCTTTCCGCCCGGAACAAGGATCATATGTCCAAATTCTCCGGCTTTCTGATTCGCTCCCGGAATCAATTTCCCGTCAATGCAAAATGCTCCTCCGAGTGTGTTATTCAATGAAAGATACAATGCATTTCTATAGTTATTTAAATCCTCTGCCATCATTGCCGCATTAGCATCATTTTCAAAATAAACCGGAAGTGAAAAGACTTGTTCCAAAAAGCTTAAACTATAATTCTCCAATTGGAGCGCATGAGATTTGATCAGCATTCGTTCTTTCGAATTAACAATTCCCGGAATTGAAATTCCGATTCCCAAGATTCGTTCTCTGTTTTCTACATCTGAAAGAAATCTTTCCAATGCTTCGCTCAATTGTAAGTAGTAAGCGGCCTCTGTTGAAAATTCTAAGCGGATCCTTTCATATTTCTCTATCTCATAGCTCAAATTCACAAGTACAAATCCTGCATGCTTCGCAGTGATCCTTATCCCAACCGCATAACGGTACGCTGGATTAATACTGATTCGTTTTGCTTTTCGCCCGCCTGTAGATTCATATTCTCCGGTTTCAACCGCAATTCCATTAGCCAAAAGCTCATTCACATTCGACAATACAGTCGGCATACTAAGATTGAGATCCTTCGACAATTCCACTTTAGACGTTGCTTCGTGATTTATAATATAATTTACTATTTTTGATTTTGTAATATTTCTCTTTTCCGCTCCGGCCATATCCAAGGCTCCTTTTATAAATTGTTTTATAAAAGTATCTTATCCCTTCTTTGCAGGTTTGTAAAGGTTACAAATGCATTTTATTCTTCTACTTTCACCGGATTTGTCACACTGACCTTGTGATCATACCATGTTCCCTTTTTTCCGATCAATGCAAGATCAAATTCTTTGTCCAGTGCCGGAACCGGAACGTCGAATCCATAGACCTCATCAGATGTTCCATCGCTGTAATTAATAGTATCTGTTGTAGGCTGAAGCAGTTCTGCGCCATCCTTCTGTGCATCCTCGGCAGTTCCTTCGAACAGATTGACAATATTTTTAGACACCAGACTGATATGAATTGTCATTTTCCCATCCTCTACTGTCAGTGTTCCTTTTCCATCCATTGCTTCATTCACATGGAACATAGAACTGTCCGTCTGAAATTCTGCTGTATATGTTCCGTCTTCCAGTGCTGCCTGCTCCTCATCTGCCTTATCTGCAGAATCCTCTTTTGTATCCGCCTGTTCTGTCTGTGCTTTTCCACTGTCTTTAGCCTCTGTGCTATTTCCACATCCTGTAAATACAGATGCGATCATAGAAACAGAAATTAATACCATTAATAGCTTCTTTTTCATCTAAATCCTTCCTTTCATTAATTCAAAAAAGGTCATGCCATTCCCTTTTCTCTGAACAAGCATGACCTTCTCAATATCTTCTTACAAATTACTCTGCATCAATTGCAGCCTGTGTATGTGCTACATACAGCTGCTGGATTGCCTGGATCTCTCCTAAACCTGCAATCTGAGTATCAATGCTGTCAAATGCTCCTGATGCCTCAAACTGGCTCTTCCAGGAATCATCGTCATCTCCGGCCATATCGTTGTTCGCATGGTCTCCTGCAACAACCATCAGCGGACGAAGGATTACTTTCTTATATCCTGCTTCTTTCAGTTTCTCGATCACTGCCTCGCAGGATGTATCTTCCGGCTCACCCTCTACAGTTCCAATAAATACATTGTCATATCCAAGCTGTTCCATCTGTGTCTGCATCTGAGAATAACTTACCTTTGCAGTATGAGATGTACCATGTCCCATGAATACAAATGCTGTTCCGTCTTCTTTTACCGCATCCAAACTGTCAAATCCTGCATCTTTAACAGCCTCTGCTGTGATGGCTTCCGCTACTGCTGCCTTGTCTGCATTAATAACTGTTGCATCAGCTCCAACCTCTCCGAGAAGTGGCTCTGCAATCTTAACAGATTCAAACTTATCTTTATATCCCTCTAATGCTGCTGTAAGTTCATCATATTCTGCTCCATGCATCAGATGTGTCGGCTGTACAACAAGGTTCTTCACTCCATTGTCTACAGCTCTCTGCAATGCCTGATCCACATTGTCGATCTTCTCGCCATCACGGGCCTGTACGTGATTGATGATGATCTGTGCTGTAAATGCTCTTCTTACAGACCAGTCCGGATAAGCTGCCTGAACTGCCTTCTCAATACCACCGATATCTGTCGCACGGCTGTCATTGAAGGATGTTCCAAAACTTACTACAAGGATTTCATTTTCACCGATCTCATCAGCGTTGAGCGGATCATCCTTGGATGCATCTCCTGTATCTCTTCCGAAATAATCCGGATCCGCATTCTCTCCCTCAACCAGTTCTTTCTGTGCATCTGTCAGTGCATCCCATGCTTCTTTCGCTGCTTTACACTGCTCATCTGTCTTGTCTGTTCTTTCCTGAACATAAATGTCATCAATCAGCTTCGCAACTTTATCTGCTGCTTCCTGATCACTGTCCTGTTTAGACTCTGTCTTTGTTGTATCAGTGTTGTTGTCGCCCTTTGATCCACATCCTGCAATCATGGACACACTGAGTGTTGCTGCCAGTAAAACCATTAATACTTTCTTTTTCATTATCATCCTCCTGATTTCTTATCTCAGAAATGAAAACACCCTCGAATCAAACGAGGGTACGCAAAGAAAAACCGGTGATCATTTACAATCTATCTGTAAATAATTACTGCGGTCTAAATCATTTTCTTTCGTACGGCCAATTCCTCGTGGCATGAATTCTTCATTCCTGTACTGCGAAAGGCAGGTCTCCCGGCTGATCGTTCAAATGCTTCTGCTTCACCTTCCCGGTCTCCCAGTGGTCTCAAAACACAAGCTCACGAAATACGGTGACGAGTTCGTACAGGATTCTCACCTGTTTCCCTTTTCACCAGTCCAGATTTCCCACGTCGTTCCTCTGATCATTCATAATCAGGACGCCATCATCCATCTGACTGACACCTCACGCATCTGTATTAAATTATATGTTACAACGGGGTCATTCTATCACACTTACACAAATGCGTCAAGAAATGTTATAAATTGGAGGATTTGGCCTCATTTCCGACTTTGATTTCCTCAGCAAAAATGATACAATATCCCTCAGAGACAAAATTTGTAACTAAGGTGGTTTATTATTATGAAAGAATCTAATAGCCAGGCATTTCGTCGTGGTTTTCGCGATGGAATTCCGATCGGTCTTGGATATCTTGCGGTCTCCTTTTCAATCGGTATTGCCGCAAGAAATATCGGCCTGAATGCATTTCAGGGATTCCTTATGAGTCTGTTAAATAATGCATCTGCCGGAGAGTATGCCGGACTGACTGTAATTGCTGCAAACTCTCCTTATATTGAGGTCGCAATTGTCACATTGATCACAAATGCACGTTATCTTCTGATGAGCTGTGCCATGAGTCAGCGTTTGAGTCCCGACCTTTCGTTAGGACACCGTCTGCTGATGAGTTATGATATCACAGACGAACTTTTTGGAATTGCGATCAGCAGGCCCGGTACTTTAAACCCTTATTATACCTATGGCGCGATGGTAACTCCGCTTCCGGGCTGGGCTTTTGGAACTATGCTCGGTGTCATTGCCGGAAATATCATGTCACCGCGTATGGTCAGTGCATTTAGTGTTGCCCTCTTTGGAATGTTTATCGCTATCATCATTCCTCCTTCGAAGCAGAATAAAGTCGTTGCGGGACTGGTTACTCTTGCATTTATCTCAAGCTTCGCAGCAACTTGCCTGCCTTGGATCTCCACTCTATCGGATGGTACCAGAACAATTATACTGACCGTCATACTTTCAGCCGGAGCAGCGTTCTTCTTCCCTATACCGACAGAAGATGAAACTTCAGCTTCAACTAAGCAATAATAAAAACGTAACTTTTCAGTTACTCAGAAGGAATAAAATTATGACACACAACATTTATATTTATATTCTTATCATGGGCGGTATCTCTTATTTAATCCGCGTACTGCCGATGACCTTGATTCGAAAACCTTTGAAGAACCAGTTTCTTCAGTCCTTTCTATACTATGTACCTTATGTCACACTAGCAGTAATGACATTCCCGGCGATCCTTCATGCCACACAGTCTCCAATCTCCGGAGTTCTCGCTCTCGTTGTTGGAGTTGTAGCCGCATGGTGTGGTGCCGGACTGCTGCCGGTCGCAGTTCTTTGCTGCGCAGTTGTATTTATTGCAGAGCTTTTCTTGTAGAGTGATCTTATAGATTTTAGTAACTGTCGATGCCCTTTTTTCTGCCATTGATGCTTTTTTCGCTACTGCCGATGCCCTTTTTCGTTTGGCGAAATGAATTTTCTTAATTTTCTGACATTTAAGACAATTTCTTTAAAAAGTCTAACGCAAAAATATCAAAAAAGGGGTTGCATTTTTCTGTAGCTTTGATATAATAACCATGTTGTTTGAAACAAGCAACAAACAAAACTCAAGTAATGCGGAATGGTGTAATTGGCAGCACAGCAGACTCTGACTCTGTTAGTAGGGGTTCAAGTCCCTTTTCCGTAGCTGGGAATTTGCTTCGGCAAGTTCCCTATTTTATCGGAGTGTGGCTCAGTTTGGTAGAGCGCTACGTTCGGGACGTAGAGGTCGCAAGTTCGAATCTTGTCACTCCGATGTTTTAAGAGATTACAATTTGTAATCTCTTTTTTGTTATTAAGTCAATATGTAACTGTTCAGAGCCAAGCAAAATTTCAAAAACAGGTATAAAATGCTTGCATTTTTAAGACTGTTTTTGAAATTTTATTTGGCGGATACGCCACACCGACGAAATGCGTAGCATTTTGGAGGTTGGCTCTGAACAGTTACATCAATATTATAAACAAAATGCGTTGACCTCAAATTCACAAAAATGAAAATCAGTCAACGCACCATCATTATCTATTCATCAAATCTTTATTTCAGCTCCCCATCAAATACAACGGTTGCCGGTCCTGTCATATAAACTGTGTTCTTCTCCTGATCCCACTGAATCTCCAAATCTCCGCCAAGAAGCTTTACAGTTACTTCATCTTCTGTCAATCCATTCAGAATACAGGAAACAGCTACAGCACATGCTCCTGTTCCGCAGGCAAGTGTCTCCGCAGATCCTCTCTCCCAAACACGCATCTGTACAGTATGTCTATCCAGTACTTTTACAAACTCTGTGTTCACACGTCTTGGAAATCTCTCATGGCTTTCGAATTTTGGTCCGATTTCTTCAATCGGAAGATTATTAACATCATCTACATAAACAACTGCGTGCGGATTTCCCATAGATACGCAAGTCATATGATATTCTTTTCCATCCACAAGAATCGGTTCATCTACAGCTTTATCTCCCTCAGCCACAACCGGAATTTCTGCCGGTGTCAAGATTGGGCTTCCCATATCAACTCGAACCTTCGCAACTTTTCCATTTTCTACGAAAAGCTGAAGTGTTTTGATTCCTGCTAAAGTCTCAACTGTAATCTCTGTTTTGTCAGTCAGGCCATAATCATACATATATTTTCCAACACAGCGAACTCCATTTCCACACATTTCTCCTCTAGAGCCATCCGCATTATACATGGCCATCTCACAGTCTGCCACTTCCGACGGACAGATCAGGATCAATCCATCGGATCCTATTCCAAAATGTCTGTCACTCACCTGGATTGCCAACGCTGATGGATCTTCTACCTTCTCTTCAAAACAGTTTACATACACATAATCATTTCCAATTCCCTGCATTTTTGTAAATTTCATTCTCTTCTCCGTTCCACTGTCATCACTGACAGTCCTCTCATTTGTTATTGTTTACAGCACTTCTTATTCGTTACTGTTAACAGCTGCCTCTTATTCATTCATAATTGTCAGCACCATCTGTGCTGTTTCGAGCATATTGGTCCCACTTTCCATACTGCTCTTCTGTAAATATCGATGTGCTTCCTCTTCTGACATGTTATTTCGTTCTATCAGAAGCGCTTTCGCCTGATCGATTATCTTTCTCTGAGAATCGTCTCTCTTTCGTATCGTTTCTCTGCGCTTTCTTCTCTTCCTGCTCTGTGTCTGCTGAATCATTTCAACGGTATTTACCAAATCATAAACTTTGATTGGGAGTGGAAGTCCTACAACCCCATCCGGCAGTCCATCCATCCACTTATCCGCTGAAGCCACCAAAAGCATGTCAAACGTATCCGGAAGAGATTCTCGTAAATCTGTATACTGCATATCTTGAAACCGATAACCACACACGACAATTCCATCGTTCCAGTTATCAGCATACTGCAAAACCTTAGCTCCTGTCAAACATACCGCAGATACTTCAATACCCGCACGAACCAAACTATTACGGATATTTACTGCATTTTCCCTCTTTGGAAAAACGACAATAATGTTGCTCATATCTGCTCACCTCTTCCGCTAACTACTCTTCTATCAATCCGTTCTCTCTAAATGCCCAATGCCAGGATACCTGAACTACAGCCTGTAAAGATAATGATCGATCTCCCAGTCTGTCACCTGCATACAATATTCTTTATATTCTTTCTTATTTGCTTTTATGATCTTCTCGGCAAGCTCTTTCCCTAATACGCTGATCAGCAGTTCATCTTTCTCAAGCTCTGCTGTAGCAGCCCCAAGCGTTCTCGGCAGTTCTTCCACTTGAAGTTCATCTCTTCTTTCCTGCGTCATCTTCTGAATATTTTCATCAATATTCTTCGGAGGCATGATCTGATTCTTAATTCCATCCAGTCCCGCTTTCAGAAGTACTGCAAGTGCCAGATATGGATTCGCCGTAGCATCCGGACTACGAAGTTCCAGTCTTGAATTGTCTTCTTTCTCCATAGACACACGGATCAAAGGTCCTCTTGTCTTAGCTGACCATCCCATATATACAGGTGCTTCATACCCCGGCACAAAACGTTTATAAGAATTGATCGTTGGATTTGTAATACAGGTGATTGCCTTCATATGTTTCATCAAGCCACCAATAAAATAATACCCTTCCTGGCTGAGTCCGTTCTCATCCTCTGCGTTATAAAGTGCATTTGTTCCATCGTTTTTATATAAAGACAAATTAATGTGCATTCCTGACCCATAAGTCTCACTCTTCGGCTTTGGCATAAATGTCGCGTGCAGACCGTGTCGTTTTGCGATTGTCTTGACAACCATCTTAAATGTCATCAGATTATCTGCTGTAATCATCGCCTCATCGTAGTGAAAGTCGATTTCATGTTGCGCCGGCGCAATCTCATGATGTGAGGAAATAATCTCAAACCCCATATCTTCTAATGTTAAGATCATATCTCTTCTCGCATTTTCTCCAAGATCCAATGGCCCTACATCAAAATATCCTCCCTGCTCGTGAGTTACTGTTGTCGGTCTACCGTCATCATCTGTATGGAAAAGAAAGAACTCGCATTCCGGGCCGACATTCATCGTATATCCCATCTCTTTCGCCTCCGCAACAGCCTTTCTGAGTACATAACGCGGATCGCCTTCATACGGTGTTCCATCTTTTTTATACACATCACAGATCAGTCTTGCAACTTTTCCCTGCTGTGGTCTCCATGGAAAGATTTCAAATGTACTCAAATCCGGATATAAATACATATCTGATTCTTCCTCATCTGCAACCCCTTCCAAGGAAGAAACATCAAACATACAGCGGTTATCCAATGCTTTTTCAAGCTGTCCTACTGTTACCGCCATATTTTTCATCGTTCCAAAAATATCTGTAAACTGCAATCTGATGAAAGCGACATCTTCTTCCTCTACTATGTGAAAAATATCATCTCTTGTATAGTTATGCATTATTTTTCGACCTCCTTTATCATAAACTGATACGATAAAAGGGCGTTCTCCACCTAAGTTGGAAACGCCCTTGTTTCTGTGTTACATTATATCGACTGACTGTTTTCTTGTCAATTATTTCTGAATCAGTTCAAGAACTTCTTCTTTTACAGGCATTGCTTTGATCGCACCCTTCTTTGTTGTTACAAGTGCTGCTGCCGCATTCGCAAATGTCAGCATCTCTCCTAACTGTTCCTCTGTCAGATTCTCAAAATCATGATCAACCAGATAATTCAAAGAACTTCCACAGAAAGTATCTCCTGCACCGGTTGTCTCAATTGCTTTCACTGAAAATCCCGGTCTCTCTACGCGCATGCCTTTGTAATAAGCTCTACTTCCGTCTTTTCCCATAGTCAGAAGAATCAGCGGAATATTGTATGTCTCCTGCAGATATGCGATTCCCTCATCATAGTCTTCCTTACCGGATACAAACTGAATTTCATTATCAGAGATCTTCAGGATATCACATTTTCCAAATCCATACTCCATCTGCTCTTTTGCAAGATCAAGAGAGCTCCACAGCGGCGGTCTCAGATTTGGATCAAAGGATACAAGGCAACCATTTGCTTTTGCTGTTTCTACCGCTTTCTTTGTCGCTTCACGCACACCTTCATGTGTCATAGAAAGTGTTCCAAAATGAAAGACTTTTGTATCTTTTACTACTTCTGGATTCACTTCATCTGCAGTAAGCATCATATCCGCTCCCGGATTACGGTAAAATGAGAACTCTCTGTCTCCATCTGGGAATGTATGTACAAACGCAAGTGTTGTATTCACATTTTCGTCAACCATCAGATTGGAGGCATCGATTCCGGCTTCCGTAATCGTATCTCTTAATAACGCTCCAAACTGATCTTTTCCAACTTTTCCTATAAATGCTGTCTTCTTTCCCATCTTGTTCAGAAGTGCCAGCACATTACACGGTGCACCTCCCGGGCAAGCCTCAAACATATTGTTTCCCTGTTCGCTTTGTCCATTCATTGTAAAATCAATCAGAAGCTCTCCTAATGCGATTACATCATATTTCTTTGCCATGAAGTTCTCCTCCTATTTCTTGTCTTATTACTTTGTCTTATTGCTTGTCTTAATTAAAATATACTAACTCTTCAATTGGTTCTGCTGGCTCAATATTCTCTGCCTCAAGCACCGGTCCTTCTCCGCCATATACAGACAAATTCGCATAACGCACTTTTGCACGAATTTTTACCCAATCTCCCGCATTCAGCTTTGGCGCATAAGCGCTTCTGCAAACATATCCAAGGAAAGATGTATCATCTGCACAGCAAGTCATTGCCATACGCCCCGGATAGAATACCTTAGACGGAAATGCTTTTGGTTTCATAACCTTTGCAACAAATTCTACAACTTTTCCTTTATAGCGCTCCGGATGCTCCTGCATATCAATATACCAGATACCATAATCTTCTCTTGGAATCTCAATCACAGGTGCTTTGAGATCATATGGTACTTCGTCTTCAAAGATATTGTCTACCTCACCGTTCTCATCCTCAAAGATTACTTCTGCCTGAGGGCTTACAACCTTAACACTTCTGCGGTATCCTGCCAACGGTTTCTTATCCTCGCAACGGTTGAACAGAACAAGCTCTGCGCCCTTTACCATCTCTACAAACAGTGGTTTTAAGTTTGTCAGATACATCTGAAAAGTACTTGCATCTACCGTTGTGATCTTCTGCTCAATAGCCCATCCTGCCGGAAGCTTCATCTTCTCAAATTCACTCACCTGCCACATACCGTTATACTCGATAACCACACGTTCCGGCTTGTGCTTCTTATTCATCTCTTCCAGCCATTCTTCTGTCAGATCTTCTTTATCTTCTACAGTCTCAATAACGACACCATACTTCAGCAATTCTCTCGAATCATACTCTTCTTCTCCCTCTTCGCAGAGAATCAGAAGTGTCTTACCGTCGATCTGGAAGTAGTCCTGTGACAATGTAAAATTCAGAAACTGTGTCTTTCCACTATCAAGAAAACCTGTCATCAGATAAACCATAACATCTGGCTCTTTCATCATATCTATCTCCATTCCGTCTCCCTTTCGCAGAAGACATCTGTTATTACATAATGCTACACAGCCCTTTATGGGGTACTGCTTTGCTTATCCTTTTTATTTCACCTTAAATAATTCTGCAAGCTTGTCTTCGTTAAGCTCTGCTCCGATCACACAGATTCTTCCTGTGTATTCCGGTGCTCCTGTTCTTACTTCATGTTCCTCTGGAACCATATCAAAGTAAATCCACTCACCGTCTGCACCTGCAACCATTCCTTTTGCACGGAGTACATTTCCGTAAGAGCCGTCCTCTTCAAGAGTCTTCAGAATTGCACTGACCTCATCCTTTGTATAAGTATGAATTGTCTCTTTACCCCAGCTTGTAAAGACTTCATCTGCATGATGATGGCCTTCATGATCATGATGGTGATGTCCGCATCCACAACTGCACTCTCCGTCGTGATGATGGTGCTCATGCTCTTCATGATCGTGGTGATGATGCTCGTGATCACACTCTTCATGATCGTGATGGTGATGATGCTCGTGATCGCACTCTTCGTGATCGTGATGGTGATGGTGCTCGTGATCGCACTCTTCATGATCGTGGTGGTGATGATGTTCATGATCATGTGCTTCCTTGGCTACTTCTGCGAGTAACTCATCTTCAAGAGATTTGCTTGATTCCATTGTTTCAAGAATCTTCTCGCCCGGAAGCTGCTCGATCGGTGTTGTGATGATTGGAGCTTTTTCATTCAGTTCTCTTAACAGTGCAACACTTTCCTGAATCTTCTCCGGTTTTGCTTTATCTGTACGGCTTAAAATAACTGCACCTGCATATTCAATCTGATTGCTGAAAAATTCGCCAAAGTTCTTACGGTAAATCTTGCACTTTGTTACATCTACAACTGTTGTAAAGCTATTGAGTTCTGCATCAATCTCACCCTGAACATCCTGTACAGCCTTGATTACATCAGAAAGCTTTCCAACTCCTGATGGCTCAATCAGAATACGATCCGGATGATAAGTATCTACGACCTCATGAAGAGATTTTCCAAAATCTCCAACCAGTGAACAACAGATACATCCTGAATTCATCTCACGAATCTCAATCCCTGCTTCCTTCAAAAATCCACCATCAATACCGATCTCTCCAAATTCATTCTCAATCAATACAACCTGTTCTCCCTTGTATGCGTCAGAAAGAAGCTTCTTAATTAAAGTTGTCTTTCCTGCTCCAAGAAATCCTGAAATAATGTCAATCTTTGTCATTGTTCTCTTCTCCTCTTTCTATTATTTCAAATCCAATTCAACCGGGCAATGATCTGATCCCATAATATCTGTAAGTATCTTCGCATCGTCCAGTCTGTCCTTTAAACTTTCCGAGACACAGAAGTAGTCTATACGCCAGCCTGCATTCTTCGCCCTGGCACTGAAACGATAAGACCACCAGGAATAGATTCCTGTCTGCTCCGGATAAAAGTACCGGAATGTATCAATAAATCCGGCATCCAGAAGTTCAGTAAACTTCTGTCTTTCCTCATCCGTAAAACCTGCATTCTTACGGTTGGTCTTCGGATTCTTAAGATCAATCTCTTTGTGCGCTACATTCATATCTCCGGTCACAATCACCGGTTTTGTCTCTTCTAACTTCTTCAGATAAGTACGGAAGTCATCCTCCCACTTCATTCTGTAATCTAACCTTGCCAGCCCATTCTGAGAATTCGGTGTGTATACTGTGACGAAATAAAACTCTTCAAATTCACACGTAATCACACGTCCTTCCTGGTCATGCTCCTCAATACCGATTCCATAACTCACCGACAATGGTTCTTTCTTTGTAAACACAGCTGTTCCGGAATATCCCTTCTTCACAGCATAATTCCAATACTGATGATAGCCTTCTAATTCCAGATTTAGCTGTCCTTCCTGCATCTTCGTCTCTTGAATACAGAAGATATCCGCATCTGCCTCATGAAAGAAATCAAGAAATCCTTTCTGTACACAGGCACGAATACCATTTACATTCCATGATATTAATTTCAATACGCTGCATCCTCCCTTTCAAGAGTGTTGCTGTTCACCGTCCATTCGCCAACTCTTCTGTGAATAATCAGCAACTTTCCATAACCGAATCAATAATACACCTCATCAAGGAATAACCCTCTTGCAGGTGCTAAAAATCCAGCCTGACTTCTATCTTTTGATTTCAAAGGTTCCTTCACACTCTCTATGCTTCGTGCTCCGGTTCCAACTTCCAGCAAAGTTCCTGTCAAAATCCTTACCATATGGTAAAGAAATCCTGTTCCTTCATATTGAATACTGACTTTGCTTCCTTGTCCGCAAATCATTATAGCATAAATTGTTCTTTTTGTGGACTTTTCATCCTTTTTATCCGTATATCCGGCAAACTCATACGTGCCAATCAACAATTGTGCTGCCTTTCTCATCGCATCTAAATCCAATCTCTGCGGAAAATGATATGTATATCGTCTTGTGAATACATCTGGTTTCTCCGCCAAATCCAGCTGATAAATGTATTTTTTTCCAACTGCACTTTTTCTCGCATGAAATCCATTCCTCACAAGCTCTGCATCTAAAATCCGAATATCTTCAGGTAATCTTGAATTTATCTTTTCTGTAAAAAATCCATCCTCCACCCGACCAGAAAGAACTACTGTTGCAGTCTGTCCATTCGCATGAACACCTGCATCCGTTCGTCCTGAACCATCAATCTCCACTGGATATCCTGCCACTGACGAAATTGTTCGCTCCAGAGTTCCCTGCAAAGTGTTCTCTGTGTTTGCCTGTCTCTGCCATCCCTGATATGCAGTTCCGTCATAAGCAATTGTTAATTTATAAGTTCTCATTCTCGCCTCCCGTGTAACATACTAACATTCTCCGAAAGATTGAAATCGGTTATACTCACGAACAGAGTATAACCGATTTTTATTATCTTAGAAATTTCTTCAATTCATCCATAAATGTATTCGCATCTTTGAACTCTCTGTAGACAGATGCAAATCTGACATATGCAACCGGATCCAATGTCTTCAGATTCTCCATAACAATTTCACCAATCTCACTGCTTGGGATTTCTTTCTCTTCACGATTAAAAATTGACAGTTCAATCGCATCAATTGTCTTTTGAATCTCTTCAGCCGGAACCGGACGCTTGTAGCATGCATTCAGAACTCCATTCTCTATCTTCGCTCTTTCATACTGTTCACGGTTATTATCTTTCTTAATTACAATCAGTGGAATTGTCTCTACCTTTTCATAAGTTGTAAAACGCTTACCACATTCATCACAGGAACGTCTTCTTCTGATAGAACTATTATCCTCTGCTGGTCTGGAATCAATCACTCTTGTATCTGGATTGCCACAATATGGACACTTCATATAATCCACTCCGCCTTTCCACGTATCTTATTGCCTTCATTATACACAATGTCTAATATTTTTGCAAAAACTTTTCTTCTTTAATTTCCACAAGAATAATATCCGGTCCAATCTTCTTTATACATGCAAATGGTATCACATATTCGCTATCCGTTCCAAAGAATCCACAGAACTTTCCCGGTCCCGGAACAATCAATGCTTCTATCGCACCGGAGCATGCATTTATCTGCAGATCTACTACACCTCCAAGGCACTTGCCATTGCAGATATTCACAACTTCCTTTTCCCTCAATTCGCAAAATCTCATAGGCATTATTCCATGATTGCCGATATTTTCTCTTAACTATTCTATGCATGAAATCAGAATCTGTTGTATAATATTTGCACGATATCTTTGATTGGAATTTCTGTCCTGTCTTCCAACTCGACCGCTTTTTCATATTGTCTGATTCTTCTCACCTTCCCCTGAACAGTTCGATATTGACCACCTTTCTTCTTCTGGTCTGCACAGAAATACGTAATCTTCACATCCGGGGTTGTTTCCCTCTCGTCCTGCAATCGTTTCTTAAGATATTGTAAACTTTGATCTAACCGCTCCAGTTCCCCCTCGTCCAGTTCTACTCTCTGTTCTGTAAGTCTTGCTTCTTCCTTCACAATCTCTTCGTATCCGGTCAATGCTGAAAACGGAGCGAACTGTGCCGCTCTGTCTATCAACGGCATTGGTGGATGAACAGAAGATACGTGATGCGGACAATCTAAAATATCATCATATTTATGCTTTGTGTCCGCCGATCTGTCTGTTTCTCTCAATAGTTGTCGCTCCTTCCTGCAGATTCATTCCCTTCAGCACTGCATTCTTTCCAAATTTCTTCTTGAGTTCAAGGACTGCCTGCTGCATACTTCTCTCACGCTCCCGTTCTTCTTTTTCCCGCTGCTTTTGTTCTTCCTTTGCTTGATAATCTGTAAAAAGATTCATCTGTTCATACGAGTCCGTTTCTGCAATCTCACATTCCTGTATCACATGATTCGCCGCCAGTGATATCCTGCGTACAAGCAGTTGGGGATCCACAATCCTTTGATATAGTTCTACCGTTGCATCCACAATTTTTCGCGTGGAAGACGTATACTCTTCCAAATTCATTGTTCCATGTGCATGCTTCGGAATCTTTCTCCCATAGCGGTCTGTCTTTATCTCACCTCGGTAATTCTTCTGAAATTCTGATTGTTTCAGATTTTCAATATCGTATCCTACTGTCAGTACAATCTGGTTAGTCACAAGATCTTTATCAACTAGATCCAATACCAGTAATTCTGTCATCTCCCGAACAATGAGACCTGCCTTTTCATAAGAATACGGACACTGCAATACCTGACCGGAACCAACACTGTTCGATGAAGGCTTGTAATTCTTAATCGCCTCCATCGTACACGGCTCCCACCCCCAGGCATGATCAATCAGAAGTTCTGCTTTCACTCCAAATAAACGATACAATAGTTCTTCATTGTAAAACTCCTGTGCGCTCCCCGCCGAACAGCGGGCAATATCACCCATTGTATACAGACCATTCTCCTCCAGTTTCTTCGCATACCCTCTTCCTACGCGCCAGAAATCTGTCAATGGCCTGTGATTCCAAAGTTGTTCTCGATAACTTCGTTCATTCAGCTTCGCAATTCTCACTCCATCTTCATCAGGTTCGACATGTTTCGCCATAATATCCATTGCAATCTTTGCAAGATACAGATTCGTCCCAATCCCGGCAGTCGCTGTGATTCCAGTCTCATGAAGTACTTGCTGAATCATCTTCCTCGCCAGTTCTTCCGATGTGAGTCCATAAGTTTTCAGATAGGAAGTTACATCAAGAAACACTTCATCTATGGAATAAACATGTATGTCTTCCGGCGCAATATATTTCAGATAGGTTGCATAAATCCTGCGACTGTACTCCATATAAAGAGCCATCCTTGGTGGCGCTGTCACATAATCCAATGCCAGCTCCGGGTGTTCCCTTAATTCACGTTGATTGGACGAACTTCCCTGAAGTTTTCCACCCGGACTTCGATACCGTCTCGCCTCATTCACTTCCGCTACTTTCTGTACAACTTCAAATAAGCGGGCTCTTCCCTGAATCCCATAAGACTTCAGTGCCGGAGATACCGCCAGACAGATAGTCTTCTCTGTACGGGTCACATCTGCCACAGCAAGATTCACCTCCAACGGATCCAGATCCCGTTCCACACATTCCACAGAAGCATAAAAAGATTTCAGGTCAATTGCAATATAGGTGCGTTCATTCATGACAGATTCCCCATTCCTTTAATTGATGTATTTATTATAAAGAACATATGTTCGTCTTTCAAGTAGAATTTTCAATATATTTCGCAATGCGTATTTGTGCATTTTGTTACGATTAAAATTGCAGAGAACAACCATTTTCTTTCCCTGCCATTCTCTCTCATATCCCATTACAGTTTCCGACATTTCATCAAAGAACTGAATACTGCCCTTTGTTTTTCACATTTGTCTCTGTTTTTACAAAGTTATTCACAGACTCTGTTTCCTGTAGTTTTACACTAAAAGAAGCCTTACGATCAAACCTCCTTTCTGTCTGATCGTAAGACTTCATTTTCCCTTAAAAACTTGTCCGATAAATCGGTAATACATTGATCACCGGTTCCTCATATGGATGCACCGCTTTGATTGCCTGAATTGTTTCATCCACTTTTTCTGTAAATACAGTCACTTCAACTTTTACTTCCGGCTCACAACTAATCTCTCCTACATTTCCAATGTAAGGAGAAGTTCCATCTAATGGTCTCCAGTAACTGGTGACCTTGGAGTAGGACATACAGGAATCATAATTTCCTATATGTCCGGCATCTACTGACTGCAACGCTTTCTGTAGCTGCGAAATATGTGTTTCTGGAATAAAGATTTCCAATTTGCAATACTTGAAATCCATGCGACACACCTCCTCAATGCACAAACAAAATTTATATCAAAATCCCATCGCAATGATCTATTTCATGCTGAATGATCTGAGCCGTCCATCCACTGTATTTTTCTCTTTTCTTTTTGAAATTCATATCCTGATATTCAACTTCTATTTCCTGATAACGTCTGCAGCTTCGCACTCCATCCAATGACAGACAGCCTTCTTCCGTCTCATAAGCGCCTGTGCGTTTCACGATTTTCGGATTAAACATAGCAATATTAAACGACCCCATATTCACTGCAATGATTCTCTTTTTTACTCCGATCATATTCGCAGCCATTCCTACACAGCCTGCTTCATTTGCTTTCAGTGTATCCAGCAGATCTATTGCCACCTGCTTATCCGCTTCTGTTGCCAATTCTGATTTCTGATTTAAGAAAAATATGTCTCTCATAATAGGCTTAATCATACTATTTTACTTCCTTTCCATTCCCTGCAAACCATTCTGTTTCTATAGAAATTTTTTCTTCTGTCGCTAAGCTTACATAATATTCATCTATACATCTTGTCTCAATAAAATATTCCTTTGCTTTTTCATTTTCCCATTCTTTGCTAAATCCAATGCCTTTTACTTTCAGCTTCGCTTCTAGTTCTGTCCATAATTGAGTAAATATCCGGTCTTTTTCCTCCCCGCAAAGTTCAGACATTGCATTTTGTATTTCATTCGAAAATATCTTCTTCGCTGTAGCTTCATGATACGGACGCACGCGTTCAATATCAATGCCTACTTCCTGATCAGCAATCGCTAGAACTACATATTTACCGCTATGTGACAGGTTAAAATGTTTTCTCGCATCCACAAGCATCGGCTTCCCATTTTTATTCATTACAAGCTGAGCATCATTTTCTACACCTAAATACTCTTTTAAAAGATATCCCGCTATCAGCTCCTGTTTTTTATCCGTTTCTCTCTTATGCTTCTGATACTTTTCAACATATCTTTGTGCTATCTGTGAGAGAATCCACTCTTCCTTACATGATATTTTTTCTATATCAGCTATTATGATTCTTCCCTTGGTCATTTATTGTCCCATCTTTTCTATATACTTTTTTCAAGAATTCCACCAGCATTTTGCCGTGAGACACACAATTCTCATCTGATATATACATATAGCAAAATCTTTTCTTTGTCAAGAAACTTGATTTTTTTGCAAGAAAAAAACAGCGCTTTCGCACTGCTTCTCATTCCTGTCTATATTCCATGTACCTTCAAAACTACATACAGTTAAAACCAACATCATCATCCAAACCTATCACTGCTTTGGTTATGCCCTCGACCTATTAGTAACAGTCAGCTCCATGT
>OLQY01001369.1_pt1 | contig 21112 bp, 20 predicted proteins | sample 1672851 | NCBI WGS metagenome assembly OLQY01 (sample SAMEA3136730, study PRJEB25190) | human gut metagenome | reverse complement strand
AGGTTATCGTGGCACCCTACGATGATGTGGACGCCCTTCGTCAGCTGGCGGACCGCTGTGATGTTCTCACTTATGAATTTGAAAATGTCGACGCTGACGGCCTTGATGCTGTTATCAAAGACGGTCAGCTCCCACAAGGAACAGACCTGCTTCGCATTTCACAAAACCGTATTTTTGAGAAGGACTTCCTCTCAAACAAGGCTCAAGTAACGGTTGCACCTTACAAGGTCGTGACATCTAGCCTTGATTTGGAAGATATTGACCTTTCTAAAAAATACGTCCTCAAGACAGCGACAGGTGGTTACGATGGCCACGGTCAAAAAGTCATCACATCAGCCGACGATTTGGAAGAGGCAAATGCCCTTGCTAACTCAGCTGAGTGTGTCTTGGAAGAGTTCGTTAACTTCGACCTTGAAATTTCGGTCATCGTGTCTGGTAACGGCAAGGATGTGACGGTTTTCCCAGTTCAGGAAAATATCCACCGCAACAACATCCTCTCTAAAACCATCGTGCCTGCCCGTATTTCTGATAGTCTAGCTGAGAAAGCTAAAGCTATGGCCGTGAAGATTGCTGAGCAACTTAACCTCTCTGGTACCCTCTGTGTGGAGATGTTTGCGACAGCTGATGACATCATTGTCAACGAAATCGCGCCACGCCCACACAATTCAGGCCACTACTCAATCGAAGCCTGCGACTTTTCACAATTTGACACGCATATCTTGGGTGTCCTCGGTGCACCACTTCCAGCAATCCACCTCCATGCACCTGCGGTCATGCTCAACGTTCTCGGCCAACACGTCGAAGCAGCTGAGCGTTATGTCACAGAGAATCCAAGCGCCCACCTCCACATGTATGGTAAACTAGAAGCGAAGCACAACCGCAAAATGGGACATGTGACTTTGTTTAGTGATAAACCGGATAATGTGATTGAGTTTGGGAAAGGAATTGATTTTTAATGAATATTTCACCAGAATTATTTAAGAAGTTAATTGATGCTACTGAAACGAGTTCTTTAGATTATTTTTTACAAATTATAGGAATAGTAGCACCTCTTATATTTGCAGTCTGGGTATCTCGATTTGAAAGTAATAAGTTAAAACAAGAAGAAGAAAATAAGGATAGAATACTTGATCAACGTCAACAGAAATTAGAGAAAATTCAAGATTCTATTAAAGGTAGTATTGAAGAATTGACAACTAAACATAATGAGTTGGTTGATACTCAAAAGGCTGTTGAACAAAATCTTACAGAGTTGAAAATTTTATCCGCACAGTCTCGCCAAGCTAATATATTGACCTTACAGTCGGTCTATCGAGAGTTTTTTGATAAATATAAGCAGTTTGAGTTAGACCTAAAGGAGGTGGAAAAATTTAGAAAAGAACATGAAGATGATCTAGATAGTCATGAATTATCTGAAGATATAGTAGATGAGCTGTATAAAGTGTATGCAAAAATAAAGGATCCAGTGATTAGGGATTTAGATGCAGAAAAAATTCCTATGATAGTATTTGAAGAGTATCAAAAGCTAAATAATATTCTTTGGAAAAATACATATGCGCGCTATAATATGGATCATTTATTTGAACATTTTGATGAGACATATGAAGAGATGTTAGAAATTTTTGAGGAATTTAAAAGGAAGCTATATTATCAGGTCTAGTTTTGAGAGTGTTATTAATATTGAGGAGTCATAAATGAATAATCAATCTAACAAGACATTGAGTAAGAAACAACTTATTAGTGCTCTACCTTTTATCATAGGTATGATAATTAGCAACTATTATTCTAATAAGGCAATATTAATGACATATTTTTGTATTTACTATTTAGGATTAGTCATTTTTTGGGGCAGAGAGATTATTAGTAAGTGTAAGCACACGGTATCACTTATAAGAGAGATACGACAAAGAAGATATTTTTATGTTACAGATACTGATTATGAATCTGATGTTGTAAAAAGACGAGAAGTAGGAACAAGTATCATTATTTTTGCTTACGGATTTTTCTTTGCTGTTCTATCGTTAATATACATATTTTTTCAAGTTGGTATAGCTTCAAATTTGAGATATTATTTAGGTGTAATAGCAGCTTGCTTAGTATTAATTGCGATTTTCTTTCGTATGAGATATTATCTGACAAGTTGTTATTATTATTTACTACCTATAATAATTTTAAGTGTAAATGAAAGTTTGTTTTCATGGGAAAAGATTGGAAGTACTAACTCAATTATCGTATATTTCATCATATGTGGAATATCTTATTTAGTATTTTCTTTGATACTTCCAGTTCCCTATCTAAGAAAAGTATCAAATACAACATTAATTGTAGGAGCTATGGTCTCGATTGTTGTTCCAACACTCATGGAATACATAATCACAAATCATCTTATTGGACAAATTTATACAGATAATAAAGCGCTTCAAGTGTTGCTGACGGACCTACCTGAACAACTTGATAAATTTACTAACTCAGATAATTCAATTAAAGAACTTCTGAATAATCTTTCAATACTAATAATTAAAGATCAAATGAAAGTATTTTCGACTGTTAATTTTCTATGGTTATCTGGTTATGTGATAGGAAGTTTCATTATTAATATTAAGTTAAAGCTTGGTACAATGAAAGCAAACATGCTATATGATAGGCGTTTTGATGCTGATATAAGATATGAAACTTTACGCGACATAGTTTATTTCGGAGGAGATAGCTTTAAGAATCGCATAGTTGATCATAGTGAGTACAGACGTATTATCTATGAGAGAGAAGAAAAAGAGCAATTTATTCCAATTGAACATAATTGGCTGACAACTTACTTGATTTCTAAATGGAATGATATAGTGACGAGATTACAGACGTTTATCCAATAACTTTTCTTTATAAAAATTATTGTTTAAATTTGTATATAAAAAATATAAATTATCATCAGATTTAACTAAATCGGAGCAGTCGTCGAAGTCTTGTATGCTAGTAGCAATCACGAAAAGGTGAAAGCTAAGTATGAAGAGCTGGTTGCTCAATATCCTGAAAACTATTTAGCTATCTATGATTTGCCGATGGATACTGATTTGAATACACTAGATCATTATCCATCAGTGTGGATTGGGAAAGAAGAATTTGAATAAAGCGACTGTCGGTTGCTAACTGATGTGAAACATAAAAAAATAGAAATTAATAACAAGAACGGAAAGGACTCCAGGTTCCGACAATTTGAACCCGTATGTCCGATTTTTGATAGAGTAAATAATAAGGAAACACTAGTATGTGTATTTCCTAAACTGAGTAAGAGCTACAGAAAATGACTTGTGTGAATTTGTTTAGTTATGAACTCAGAAAATGTGCTTTAGTTTAGGAAAAGGATTTGATTTTTAGGGAAGAGATACAATGGAAAGTATAAAACGTTTTTTCTTTAGCTTGTTTAATTGGTTTTATCCACTTGTTATTATAATACTAACGGAATATATAATTTCGAGGTTTGTTTATTTTAGTTCAGCTTATAAAAATGTTTTAGGTTCAGTAGTATTGAGTATTTTACTAATTTCACCTTACGGTATATTTAGAAAATGTAAACTATTTGAGAAAAACACATATAAAAAGTATTTCATTTTTGAAAATATATGGTTAATGGTTTTTACGATTCTGAATTTCATTTTTCCAGAATTTGAATATATTAAAGCTGTTTGGGCTATTGCGTTTATAGGTATGTCTGTAATTGATGCAATTATTGAAATAAGGAAAGGTGAAGAGATAAAAGGTAATTAAAATAAGTATATAGTATTACTGACAATGACTATTTAAACTAATGGAAAACTGAAAGAAAGGCCACCGCGGGTATGTCTGAACTTGAATGTTATGTTTTGAAATTTAATGTGGAACCAACTATACTTGAATTATATGAAGAACAGAGACTGATTAAAGAAATCATTCCATCATCATTGGGAAAAATTTTTGAGGAAGTCTCAGTTGATAATGGTATTATTGAATATAGAAGAAATCATGATATCAAATCAATTGTATCTTCAGAATTATATTTGAGTATGTTGGAACAGAAAAATGAGCTAATTGAGGAGTTTAATCGTGTAGTTAATCGATATTCTCAGACAAAAGAGATTATATATCGAGAAGATTACATGGATAGAAGAACACGATTAAAGTCGACCATTGAACAGTTGTTTGAGCACTATCCCTTTCTAAAAAATTCTGATAAGATAAAAATTACGTCTTTTTCTCGTGGAAAAATTCCTGAGGTTAGAATGGGAGTTACCTTTATCGATAGAGTTAAAAAAATTGAAAAATTTTTAGATTCAAATATTAAACTAAGTCACGATTTGAACTTCTATTATGATTGCTCTAAAGAATGGATATATATTCCTTGTTCACAGATTAAAGGGGATGATATCATGCTTGAATTACAGTTGATTATTGATGAAATTCAAGAAGAGGTAAATGAATTTAGGAGTGCAACAGATATAGGGAGAATTTCAATTAATCCAATTTATGACGACTTCACTATACAGTCAGGAAAGTATAAAGAGATAACAATAAAACGTGTTTTCCCAAATGGAAATCCGGCTAGAGATAGAGGAAATGCACTGCGTGCTGCAAGTGAAGAAACCAAGTATCTAGCTGCAGAAGATGATGACTTTACTAGTGAAGATATAACCAAAGAAACAAAAGATGATGCACAGTCTGGTTATATTGCTTACATCCGAAGTAAAGCTAAAAATATCATTAAAAACACGGTACGTAAAACAAAAATTCACTTGAGAGGTGATTAATAATGGCTACCAAAGTAGATGAAGTTAGGATAGAATTAAATAAATTTAAAATAATTCATAGGGTTTGGAACAAGAATATCTTTCCAAAATGGCTTTTTATACTGTGGGGTGTGCTAAGTGTTATTATATTAATTTTGAGAATCAGTGATCAAAATATAGATTTTATTAATATAAAATGGCTGTCATTTAGTAGTATCATTTTTCCAGGTGTAACGGGTTTATCGTTCTCTGTTACAATGCTAAACGCCACAAGGAATTTGTTTAATACTGATGACTTAGTAAAAATGTATCAATATGTTGATCCGGAAGATGCTGATAATAGTGAAGAGGGAAATCTTTTATACAGAACATTAGCACCATATATTACGGCAGCCTTTTTATGGCTAATCATATCTTTGATTGCTTTGATAGGTAGTTTATTTGAAATTGATATTTCTAAACTACCTCATAACACTTTAGTTAATTTTATCAAAGAGTTATTGTATTCTTTATATTATAGTATGATTGTAGCTGGTTTGTTAAACTTATGGTATCTAATTTCCATTCATTTAGACGATATTTCGATGAAAGTAGAAAATAAATTAAATAAATAGGAGAAACAAAAATGATCGAACGTTATTCACGCCCTGAGATGGCGAACATTTGGACTGAAGAAAATAAATACCGTGCTTGGCTTGAGGTGGAAATCTTGGCTGACGAGGCATGGGCTGAGTTGGGGGAAATCCCTAAGGAAGATGTGGCTTTGATTCGCGAAAAAGCGGACTTTGACATCGACCGTATTTTGGAAATTGAGCAGCAAACTCGTCATGATGTGGTTGCTTTCACACGTGCGGTTTCTGAGACTCTTGGTGAAGAGCGTAAGTGGGTTCACTATGGCTTGACATCTACCGACGTAGTAGATACTGCCTATGGTTATCTCTACAAACAAGCCAACGATATCATCCGCAAGGATCTTGAAAACTTCCTTAACATCATCGCTGACAAGGCCAAGGAACACAAGTTTACGATCATGATGGGCCGTACCCACGGTGTGCATGCGGAGCCGACAACTTTTGGTCTTAAATTGGCGACTTGGTACAGCGAAATGAAACGGAACATCGAGCGTTTTGAGCATGCGGCTGCTGGTGTGGAAGCTGGTAAGATCTCTGGTGCGGTTGGTAACTTTGCCAACATCCCACCATTTGTAGAAAAATATGTCTGCGACAAATTAGGTATCCGTGCTCAAGAAATCTCTACACAGGTACTTCCTCGTGACCTTCACGCTGAGTACTTTGCAGTTCTTGCTAGCATCGCAACTTCTATCGAGCGTATGGCAACTGAAATTCGTGGTCTTCAAAAATCTGAACAACGTGAAGTGGAAGAGTTCTTTGCTAAAGGTCAAAAAGGGTCTTCAGCAATGCCTCACAAACGGAATCCTATCGGTTCTGAAAACATGACAGGTCTTGCGCGTGTCATCCGTGGTCACATGGTGACAGCTTATGAAAACGTAGCCCTTTGGCATGAACGTGATATCTCTCACTCATCAGCTGAGCGTATCATCGCACCAGACACAACAATCTTGATTGACTACATGCTCAACCGTTTCGGAAACATCGTTAAGAACTTGACAGTCTTCCCTGAAAACATGATTCGCAACATGAACTCTACATTTGGTCTTATCTTCAGCCAACGTGCGATGCTTACTTTGATTGAAAAAGGCATGACACGTGAGCAAGCCTACGACCTTGTTCAACCAAAGACAGCTCAATCATGGGATAACCAAGTAGACTTTAAACCACTTCTTGAATCAGATCCAGAAGTGACATCACGCCTCACTCAAGAAGAAATCGACGAAATCTTCAACCCTGTTTACTACACTAAACGTGTTGATGAAATCTTCGAACGCATCGGTTTGGGTGACTAATTGAAGCAATACAGTAAAAAAAGCAGGGCAGACCTGCTTTTTTTGATGGTGACATTTATGTCACTATTTTTGATTCCTTTTCAGCCGTATAATAGAGTCATCGCTAGAAAACTGTCAGGAAGGAGAAGTTAGCCATCTTAAAAGGACGATTTAAGTGTTTACCGGAACTTAGTCTCTTAATAGTAAGCATTGCTTATAATATCATCCGCATCATGAATGATCTTGGAAGTATCAAAGCCCCCTCTTGGTTTTTAGATATGGATATTCCTAATGGTTCCTTATTATTACTTATTTTGCTTATTATTTTAAAAAGTGATAAAAGATAATAATATCTTAAGCTACTTTTAAGTTTATTAATATATATTATAACCATCCTAGTAAAACAGCTAGCTTTTGTAAGCTAGAGGTAAACATAATTTTTTCATAACAAATCTCCCCCGAAGAAAGTCTAGAAATCTAGGCTTTTTTCTTCTTTTTTGAGGTTTTATTAGGATATTTTAAGAAAACACTTGAAAACCCTTCCAAAACAAGGTAATATAGTTATATAAAGATTCTATTGGACAAGCGGTCACCTTGGAGGATTAGGAAGAAGAGGTTGAGAAGCCTGTACAATCGTATCTTTTCAGTGGTCTCTGGGCTGCTGTGAAAATCCCTTTGGGGATTTTTTTCTGCAATTTAAGGTTTCTTTAAGGTAGGGAGGTTATACTTTAAGTCTCCTAAATAACTTTTACTGAACCTTGTTCAGTAAGTCTCGTTGGCTTACACTTTTTGTGAACAACGAACTTTTCTTTTTCATAATCTCCAAAAGAGCTCAACACCATGTGTTGGGTTCTTTTTTTGGTTACTAAAAAAACGCCCTTAGGCGTTTTAAATATGGCTTACATCTCGTCTGGAGCTTCAACACCGAGAAGGCGAAGGGCTTCTTTGAGGACTGTTGCTGTTGCGTAGCAAAGAGCCAAACGGCTGTCACGTTCTGGGCTTTCGTCCAAGATACGTGTGTGCGCGTAGTATTTGTTGAAGGCTTGGGCCAAGCTGATAGCAAATTTAGCAACGATAGATGGTTCAAAGTTATCTGATGCACGGTTGATGATACGTGGGAAGTCTTGGATGAGTTTGATGATTTCCCAGCTTTCAACGTCGTTTAGGCTGTATGTAGCATCTGCAGATGGCGTGAAGTCAGCCTTGCGCAAGATAGATTGGATACGAGCGTGAGCATACTGTACGTAAGGTCCAGTTTCCCCCTCGAAGGATACCATGGCATCAAGGTCGAAGTCATAACCATTCATGCGGTCTGTTTTAAGGTCGTAGAACTTGATAGCTCCGACACCAACAGCGTGGGCAACAGCTTCCTTGTTAGGTAAGTTTGGGTTTTTAGCTTCGATTTGAGCTTGGGCACGGTTAACAGCTTCAGCGATAGTTGGCTCAAGCAAGATTACGTTACCCTTACGGGTTGACAATTTCTTACCGTTCTTAGTTACAAGACCAAAGGCGACGTGAGTCATATCGTCAGACCAGTCGTAGCCCATTTCTTTAAGAACAGCTTTCAACTGTTTGAAGTGGGCAGATTGTTCATTACCAACCACATAGATAGCTTTGGCAAAGTCGTAAGTACGTTTACGGTAGAGGGCAGCAGCCAAGTCACGTGTGATGTAGAGTGTTGCACCATCTGATTTTTTGATGAGGGCTGGGTGTTCGATACCGTATTTTTCAAGGTTAACTACTTGGGCACCTTGAGATTCTTGGAGAAGTCCTTTCTCTGTCAAGATGTCTACGACTTCATCCATCTTATCATTGTAGAAAGCTTCACCATTGTAGCTATCAAAAGAAACACCGAGTTCATCGTAGAGACGGTTGAATTCTACTAAGCTTTCGTCACGGAACCATTGCCAGAGGGCAGTTGCTTCCTCGTCACCAGCTTCCAATTTACGGAACCATTCACGAGCTTCTTCATCTACAGATGGGTCTTTTTCAGCTTCGGCATTGATACGCACATAAAGTTGAAGGAGTTCATTGATAGGGTTGGCTTTGACAGCTTCCTCACTACCCCATTTCTTATAGGCAACAATCAGCATACCAAACTGTTTACCCCAGTCACCTAAGTGGTTGATGCGGACTGGTTTGTAGCCTTGTTTAGCCACGATGTTGGCAAGAGCGTCCGCGATAACTGTTGAACGCAAGTGACCGATAGAGAAAGGTTTAGCGATGTTAGGACTAGACATATCAAAGGCAATGTTACGTCCGTGACCGATGTTTTGGTCAGCGTAGTGGCTGCCTTGAGCGATGACTTGTCCAAGAACGTCTGCCGAGATTTTTGATTTATCAAGGAAGAAGTTGATGTAAGGACCAACAGCTTCAACTTTTTCAAAGTTTGAAGCATCAATTTTTTCAGCGATGTCTGCTGCAATCATTTGAGGGGCCTTGCGCAAGACTTTAGCCAATGAGAAGGCAGGAAAGGCGAGGTCCCCCATGTCAGCATTTTTAGGGGTTTCAAGCAGATTTTGAATGTTTTCTTGCTCCAATTCGGGAACAACTTTGGCAATTTCTGCTGCAATGAGTTCTTTAGTATTCATAGGTACTCCATTTCAAATCTTGTCATTCATACCTATTTTACCATTATTTTAGTTAATAGGGTAGGGACAAGAAAGCATCTATTAGGAAGTATTTCATGAAAAAATACAAAAATTCTGTTATAATATGCAAGGAATATACATAAAAAGAGGAAAGATAATGAAGAGAGATCGTCAAGCTGTTATCAAACAGATGATTTCAAGAGATAAGATTGGGACACAAGAGGAAATTAAGCAACGCCTAGAGGCGGAAGGTATCACGGTTACACAGGCTACCTTGTCACGTGATTTGCGTGAGATTGGCCTGTTGAAGCTTCGTGATGAGGAAGGTAAACTTTACTATAGTTTGTCTGAGCATGTGCTTTCAAGTTTGGATCCTACGGTTAAGGACTATGTCAAATCAGTTTCCCGTGCTCAGTTTATGCTGGTTCTCCATACAGAATTGGGTGAAGCAGATGTTTTGGCTAACCTGATTGATAGTGACGGCAATCCTGAAATTTTAGGAACCGTTGCTGGCGCAGATACCCTATTGGTAATCTGTAAGGACGCAGTGGTTGCTGAAAGATTGGAAAGTGAGTTTCACTGATGAAGACTCCCCATCAGGATTTCCAAAAAGCCAAAGAAGAGTTAATCGACCTCCTCAAACACCATGAGGCGGTTCTTGCTTTTCAAGAGGCTGAGAAAGCTATTGGACAGATCCCTCAGATTAGTTCTTTGGCTGGACAGATGAAGGCCTATCAACAAGAAGCGGTGCTTTTTCAAAAAATTGAGAAACAACGTGCCTATGAGGAGGCAGGTGAGCAGGCAGATTTGATTCAGAATGAGTTGGAAAATTTGCCCATTGTTCAGGATTACCGTCAAAAGATGCAAGATGCCAGTGACTTGATTCAATATGTGACCAAGTCTATCGAAGAAAAGATTAACGAGGAGTTAAGACATGGCTAAGGAAAAAATATCTCCAGGAATGCAGCAGTATTTGGATATCAAGGAAAATTATCCAGATGCTTTTTTGCTATTTCGGATGGGGGATTTTTACGAATTATTTTACGATGATGCTGTTAAGGCTGCCCAAATATTGGAAATTAGCCTAACCAGTCGTAATAAGAACGCAGATAATCCCATTCCTATGGCAGGTGTTCCTTATCATTCGGCTCAAGCCTATATTGATGTCTTGGTTGAGATGGGCTACAAAGTAGCCATTGCTGAGCAGATGGAGGACCCTAAACAGGCTGTTGGCGTGGTTAAGCGTGAGGTCGTTCAGGTTATCACGCCAGGTACAGTGGTTGACAGCTCTAAACCTGATAATGCCAACAATTTCTTAGTAGCCATTGACAAGGTTGGAAGTCGATTCGGCCTGGCCTATATGGATGTGTCAACGGGTGAATTTTTTGCGACAGAGTTGGATGATTTTAGTTCAGTTTGTAGTGAAATTCAGAACCTTAAGGCACGTGAAGTAGTGGTTGGATATGATCTACCTGAAACTGATGAACAGATTTTGGTGAAGCAACTCAACCTGCTTCTCTCCAAGGAAACAGAAGTTTACGATGATGTCCACTTGATTGACACTAGCTTGACAGATTTGGAAAGCAGTGTGGCGGGTAAACTTCTCCAGTATGTGCACCGTACTCAGATGCGTGAGCTCAGTCATTTACAAAAAGCTCAGCACTATGAGATTAAGGATTATTTGCAGATGTCCTTTGCGACCAAGTCAAGTTTGGATTTACTGGAAAATGCTAGGACGGGAAAGAAACATGGTTCACTTTTCTGGCTCTTGGATGAAACCAAGACAGCTATGGGAATGCGTCTCTTGCGAACTTGGATTGATCGTCCTTTAGTGAATCAAGCCGCCATCATGGAGCGTCAGAATATTATCCAAGTTTTCTTGGACAATTTCTTTGAGCGGAGTGACTTAACCGAGAGTCTAAAAGGTGTTTACGATATTGAGCGCCTGGCCAGTCGTGTTTCCTTTGGCAAGGCTAATCCTAAAGATTTGATTCAGCTAGGTCATACCTTAGCTCAGGTTCCGGTCATTAAGGCAATCTTGGAGTCCTTTAATGACGATGCCTTGTCACGTCTTTTACAAGAGTTAGATGCTCTGCCAGAATTAGAGAGTTTGATTCGGTCGGCTATTGATCCTGATGCGCCTGCAACCATTACAGAAGGTGGCATTATCTGTGCTGGTTTTGATGAGACCTTAGACAAGTATCGCAAGGTGATGAGTGAGGGGACGTCATGGATTGCGGATATCGAAGCCAAAGAACGTGAAGCGTCTGGTATTACAACACTAAAGATTGATTATAACCGTAAAGATGGTTATTACTTCCATGTGACTAACTCTAACCTTAGCTTGGTTCCTGACCATTTCTTCCGCAAGGCAACTCTGAAAAACTCAGAGCGCTTTGGAACTGCAGAGTTGGCTAAGATAGAAGGTGAAATGCTCGAGGCACGTGAAAAGTCATCAACGCTAGAGTATGATATTTTCATGCGTGTCCGTGAGCAGGTGGAACGCTATATTGACCGTTTGCAATCTTTGGCTAAGGCTATTGCGACAGTCGATGTGCTTCAGAGTCTAGCTGTTGTAGCAGAGACCAATCATTATGTTCGCCCTATTTTCAATGATGAGCATCGTATTGTTATTGATCAAGGCCGTCATGCAGTGGTTGAGAAGGTTATGGGCGTTCAAGAATACATTCCAAACACCATTACCTTTGACAGTCAGACCAATATTCAGCTCATCACAGGACCAAATATGAGTGGTAAATCCACCTATATGCGTCAGTTAGCCTTGTCAGTCGTTATGGCTCAGATGGGGTCTTACGTGCCAGCAGATAGTATTGATTTGCCAGTTTTTGACGCCATCTATACACGTATTGGTGCTGCAGATGACCTGATTTCAGGCCAGTCGACCTTCATGGTTGAGATGATGGAGGCTAATCAGGCCATTAAGCGGGCGACACCTAATTCCTTGATTATTTTTGATGAGTTGGGACGTGGGACAGCCACTTATGATGGTATGGCTCTGGCCCAGTCTATTATTGAGTTTATTCACGACAAGGTTGGCGCTAAGACCATGTTTGCGACCCATTATCATGAGTTGACAGCCTTGTCAAACAGTTTGACACACCTTGTCAACGTTCATGTGGCGACACTTGAAAAGGATGGTGAGGTGACTTTCCTTCACAAGATTGTCGATGGCCCAGCTGACAAATCTTATGGTATTCATGTGGCTAAGATTGCAGGTTTACCAGCAGATTTACTGGAACGTGCTGACACCATCTTGACACAACTAGAGGGCGATACAGTTACCATCCAACCTCAGGAAAAGGTATCGCTTCAAGAGAAATCTGCCACTGAAACGCATGTCAACGAGCAAATCTCTCTCTTTGATGATTTTACTGAAAATCCAGTTCTTCAAGAGTTGCGTGATTTGGACATTTACAATATGACACCTATGCAGGTCATGATGGCTGTAGCAGATTTAAAACAGAAACTATAAAAGAAGCTTGTCAATTGACAGGCTTCTTGTCTTTTATAGGTGTTTCAATTCTTGGTTGAGTTGTTCAATATCCTTTTTCATTTTCCAATAAGAGAAGACCCAAACGAGGAGATAGATAAGGCTGAATTCAATGACTAGCTCCAAGTAGAAAGTTAAACGTAGAGGGAACCATCCGCTGAGGGTAGCTAGTGGAATGAAACCTAAACAGGTCAAGGCGTAGTGAGTGAGGGTTGCACGAAGCAAACTCCATTCAGCTTTACGAAAAATATAACTAGCGACTTCAAAAAGGATACCGATAGCAAACCAAGTGATGAGGCAGTAGGCCAATACCATAGATCCGTGAACCTGATGTGACGTCATCCATTGTCCAATGGCTGAGTGAGGATTTAGAGGCATGTAGCTTGGTGCCCAGATAAGAGACATAATCATGGATACGGCAAGTCCAATAAGGATGCCCTTTGTGCCTGATTTAAAAAGTTGCTTTTTCATTGTAATTTCTCCTTTATTGCTTTGAGGTAACGGCGTGATGAGTAAGTGGTTTCCTTGTTTTTAAGGTGAATTTCAACGAGGCCGTTAGGGGTAATGTTGAAGCGTTCGATTTCTTTAAGATTGATAATTTCTGACTGTGAGATTTTGATAAAGTAAGATGGCAGTTTTTCTAAAACTTGATAGAGACGTAAGCCTAAGGGGTACTCTCCTTGAATAGTTTCAGCTAGAACTTGTCGATTTTCGATGTAAATTCTGGAAATAGCTTTGGGTTCGATAAGATAAGTTTCTCCATCTTTTTTTCCTTTGAGTCGGTGGTTGTTATCCAAAGATTCGACAAACTCGACGACTTGCTGAATCTTAGGCGTCCGACTAGGAGCCTGAATCTGCAACATTTCTTCTTGAAATATCGAGTCAATATGAACTTTTATTTTCATAACTATCCTTTCTTGTTTGTAATTGAGGAGGCCTCCTCCCTTTCACACCTTTATTAAACACTATTTACTAGTCCACAGCAATAGCACTTGTCTATGTGGTCCTATATGGTGTCTAAGTGGTTGAAAATATTTTAGAAAACCCCTATACTTAATGAAAACGTACTGACGAGGTAATCGCATGAAATCTATAATGAAATGGTTAGCAGGAATTTTTCTTGCCTGCAGTCTGATTTTGAGTTTTTTTACACCTTTTGAAAAGGCACTAACACTGAACCTGCTCTTGCTTTATTTCTTTGTGAAGCAGTTTATGGATTCTACAAGCTCTCCTAGAACCTATCAATGTATTTTTCAAGTTATTTACCTATTGATTTTTTCTGGGCTCATTTGGTTCAACCTTCGTCATGGGGATATGATTGTTATAGCTACAGCCTTATCTTGGCTAACAGTTGTGTGTGAGTTGTGGCTTTACAGTAAGCATAAGTAACAGTCAGCACCAGTGAATTTATCAACCTTTTAGAAGGGAGAAAAAATAATTATGCCAAAAATCATCGAATTGCCTGAAGTTCTAGCCAATCAGATTGCTGCTGGAGAGGTCGTAGAGCGACCAGCTAGTGTAGTTAAAGAGCTGGTGGAAAATGCTATTGATGCAGGCAGCACCCAGATTACCATTGAAGTTGAAGAATCAGGCCTCTCGAAAATTCAAATCACAGACAATGGTGAAGGAATGGCTCAAGCTGATGTAGCTATGAGTTTGCGCAGTCATGCAACGAGTAAAATCAAAAATCAAGGAGACCTCTTTCGTATTCGAACTCTTGGTTTTCGAGGTGAGGCCCTGCCATCAATAGCTTCTATTAGTCATCTTACCATTGTGACGGCGGCTGATGGAGAAGCCCATGGGACTAAACTGGTTGCCAAGGGTGGGGAAATTGAGAGTCAGGATCCTATTTCAACCCCAGTTGGAACAAAGATTACCGTTGAAAACTTATTTTATAATACCCCAGCTCGTCTTAAGTACATGAAGAGTTTACAGGCTGAGTTGGCTCATATTGTCGATGTTGTCAATCGTCTGAGTCTAGCTCATCCCGAAGTTGCCTTCACCTTGCTTAATGACGGTCGTCAGTTGACACAGACCTCAGGTACTGGAGACCTCCGTCAAGCTATTGCCGGGATTTATGGTTTGACAACGGCTAAAAAAATGGTGGAAATTTCAAATTCTGACCTTGATTTTGAAGTTTCTGGCTATGTCAGCCTTCCTGAATTAACTCGTGCGAATCGTAACTACATCACGATTTTCATTAACGGACGTTATATAAAAAACTTCCTACTTAATCGTGCTATTTTTGATGGTTATGGTTCTAAACTCATGGTAGGACGCTTCCCTATTGCGGTTATTGATATTCAGATTGATCCCTACTTGGCTGATGTCAATGTTCACCCAACAAAGCAGGAAGTACGTATCTCTAAAGAAAAAGAGCTCATGGCCCTTATCAGCTCTGCCATTGCTCAAAGTCTTAGAGAGCAGGATTTAATTCCAGATGCCCTTGAAAATCTAGCCAAGTCAAGTACTAGAGGTGTATCTAAACCGGTTCAAACGAGTTTACCACTCAAACAGACCAATCTTTACTATGATAGCAGTCGTAATGATTTCTTTGTCAAACCAGAGACTGTCCAAGAAGATATCAAATCTCTTGTATTAGAGTCAGAGTCTTCAGTTTCATCGGTAGAAAACAAACCGCAACCTACTGTTAAACAGGCAAAACGTTTAGCAGATGATAGTGATAGCGAACACGAAAAACTTGATTATAAAAACAAGTCGAAAATGAAGCGCATGCTTGAAAATCTGGACAATGAGGAAACATCAACCTTCCCTGAGTTGGAGTTTTTTGGTCAAATGCATGGAACCTATCTCTTTGCTCAAGGACAAGGTGGACTTTACATCATTGACCAGCATGCTGCCCAAGAACGTGTCAAGTATGAGTACTATCGCGAAAAGATTGGTGAGGTTGACAGTAGTTTACAACAGCTTTTGGTTCCCTATCTCTTTGAATTTTCAGGTTCGGATTACATTAGTTTACAAGAAAAAATGCCTCTTCTTAACCAGGTTGGTATCTATTTAGAGCCTTATGGGAATAACACCTTTATTCTTCGTGAACATCCTATCTGGATGAAGGAAGAAGAGATTGAATCTGCAGTCTATGAGATGTGCGACATGCTTCTTTTGACGAATGAAGTGTCTGTCAAGACCTATCGTGCAGAGTTAGCCATCATGATGAGTTGTAAACGTTCAATCAAGGCCAATCATGCTCTCGATGATTACTCTGCGCGTGATCTTCTAGTACAGCTTGCCCAGTGTAAAAACCCCTACAATTGCCCTCACGGACGTCCTGTACTTGTCAACTTTACAAAGTCTGATATGGAAAAAATGTTCCGTCGAATTCAAGAAAATCATACCAGTCTACGTGACTTAGGAAAGTATTAAAACTTTTTTTCGTCTTACTTTACGAATAGGAATGTTAGATTTATAATAGTGGTGAAGACAAGGAATCTTCTAATGTTTTAGCACATCATTGTAGGATGGTTGACTGATTTTTAAGTTAGGAGGTAGAGTGATGAGACACCTAACAAAAACTAATAAACACTTTTTACTTGTTGGCTTAACATTGTTAGCGACTAGCTTGATTTTCTATATTTTGGCTTGGTTAGGTCGACCAAGTTTGGAGAATGCCCTAGTAAATGTTTCTAGCATTGCCTTTACTTTAGGCGTTGTAACATATATTCTATTAGGCTTGAAGATGATTACAGATACTTTAAAGACGAGTAGTCATCCTTAAAATAGAGCAAACATAATCCACTTTCGAGTGGATTTTTTGTTACAATAGTACAGCAGTGCTTGAGGTGACAAAATAAACACTCAAGACAACTATCTTATAAGTATAAAATAACAAAGCAATCCGTTGAAGATACGAACGAGAAAGGAAATCACACGCTATGTATGATTACATCAAGGGAACTCTAGTGAAAATTACCGCCAAGTATATTGTTATAGAAGCAAACGGCTTAGGTTATATAGTCACTGTAGCGAACCCCTATAGTTTTTCTGACCAGATGAATCAGACTATCCAAGTCTACCTTCATCAGGTTATTAGGGATGACGCCCACCTTCTTTTTGGTTTCCATACTGAAGATGAAAAAGAGGTCTTCCTTAAGCTTATTTCAGTTTCTGGAATAGGTCCGACGACTGCTCTAGCCATTGTTGCTGTAGATGATAATCAAGGCTTGGTGGCTGCCATTGATAATAGTGACATCAAGTACCTGATGAAGTTTCCAAAGATTGGTAAAAAGACAGCCCAGCAAATGGTTTTGGACTTGGCAGGGAAATTTGCAGAGTTACCAACAGAAACGACCAAGACGATACCAAGTCAACCTGAAGGGAATCATCAGTTGGATGAGGCTATGGAAGCCTTGCTTGCTCTTGGTTATAAAGCTGCAGAACTTAAGAAAATCAAAGCCTTCTTCGAAGGTACTAATGAAACGGCAGAGCAATACATTAAATCAGCTCTTAAGATGTTGATGAAATGAGGTAAGCAATGGTCAATCGTTGTCGTTGGGTTCCAACAAACAATAAATTATATTGTGATTATCATGACAAGGAGTGGGGAAAGCCTATTGGTGACGATCAAAAACTTTTTGAGCTGCTTTGCTTAGAAAGTTATCAGTCAGGACTTTCTTGGTTAACTGTTTTAAATAAACGTCAGGCCTTTAATCGTGTTTTTCATAACTATGATATTGAGCGTGTTGCCCAGTTTAGCCTAAGTGAACTTGAAGAAGCGCTTCAAAATCCAGATATTATTCGTCACAAACTTAAGTTAGAAGCAACCGTAAACAATGCCAAACAAGTACTAAAACTCCAAGATGAATTTGGCTCCCTGTCTCATTATTTTTGGCATTTCTTTGACGGAAAGCCCTTGATAAATTATGTTCCCACATATAAGGGCGTCCCATCATCAACTGATTTATCCCAACAGATTGCCAAAAATCTAAAAAAGAGAGGGTTCAAATTTTTAGGACCGACTACTATATATTCATTTTTACAAGCCGCAGGATTTGTGAATGATCATGAAAATAACTGTGACTTCAAATAAATGAGTGGATTTGATTGACAAGACGAGAAAAACATGTTAGTTTATAAACGAACATGATTTTGAGATTATTTTACGAATAGTAATATAGGTGAACCAATGAAAGCTGAATTGATTGCAGTAGGAACCGAAATCCTAACCGGGCAAATCACCAATACCAATGCCCAATTTTTATCTGAGAAACTAGCTGAACTAGGAATCGATGTGTATTTTCACACAGCAGTAGGAGACAATGAAAACCGCCTACTCTCAGTTCTAGACCAAGCTAGTAGACGTAGTGACTTAGTCATACTTTGTGGTGGACTTGGCCCTACGGAGGACGATTTAACCAAGCAAACCCTAGCTAAGTTCTTAGGAAAAAAACTTGTTTTTGATGAGGAGGCCAGTAAAAAGCTGGACAGTTTCTTTGCTACTCGCCCTAAACACACACGAACGCCTAATAATGAACGTCAAGCGCAAATTGTTGAGGGGGCTATCCCCTTGCAAAATCCTACAGGTCTTGCAGTTGGAGGTGTCATTACTACTCAAGGGGTGACCTATGTAGTCCTACCTGGGCCACCAAGTGAACTTAAACCTATGGTGAATCAGGAACTTGTTCCAGCACTTACTGAGAATCACGCAAGTCTTTATTCGAGAGTCCTAAGATTCTTTGGCGTTGGAGAAAGTCAATTGGTGACTATTCTGAAGGATTTTATTGTTAACCAAACAGATCCAACCATAGCTCCATACGCTAAAGTGGGGGAAGTAACACTTCGCTTGTCAACAAAGGCTTCTTCACGAGAAGAAGCAGATAAAAAACTAGATGTTTTAGAAAAACAAATTTGTTCTACTAAAACTCTAGATGGCAAAACCTTATCTGATTTTATTTATGGATATGGAGAGTCTAATAGTTTAGCCTTTGAAACTTTCCGTTTGCTTAAGAACCATGGCAAGACTATCACAGCAGCTGAAAGCCTAACAGCAGGTTTATTTCAGGCTAGTATTGCTGATTTTTCAGGAGCCTCACAAGTATTTAAAGGCGGTTTTGTTACTTACAGCATTGAAGAAAAATCTAAAATGTTGGATATTCCCTTGTCGCAACTAGAAAAACATGGTGTTGTCAGTCATTTTACTGCAGAAAAAATGGCTGAAGGTGCCCGAGCTAAAACAGATAGCGATTACGGAATTGCACTTACCGGAGTAGCTGGACCAGATTCATTAGAAGGACACCCAGCAGGTACAGTATTTATTGGTATTGCTGATAGGAATCAAGTAAGGTCAATCAAGGTTGTTATAGGTGGAAGAAGTCGTTCTGATGTTAGATATATTAGTACCCTCTATGCCTTTAACTTAGTTCGCCAAGCTTTATTACAAGAGACAACTTGATTTAAGTTTGTCTTTAACTATAGAAAGAAGAGGAAAAGAAGTGGCTAAGAAAACAAAGAAAACAGAAGAAATTACAAAGAAATTTGGAGATGAGCGTCGTAAAGCACTTGATGATGCTTTGAAGAATATTGAAAAAGATTTTGGTAAGGGTGCAGTTATGCGTCTTGGTGAGCGTGCAGAGCAGAAGGTTCAGGTTATGAGCTCGGGCTCGCTAGCTTTGGATATTGCTCTTGGTGCAGGTGGTTATCCTAAAGGCCGTATTATCGAAATTTACGGACCAGAATCATCAGGTAAAACGACTGTAGCCCTCCATGCTGTTGCTCAGACACAAAAAGAAGGCGGAATCGCTGCCTTTATCGATGCAGAGCATGCCCTTGACCCTGCTTATGCGGCAGCCCTAGGTGTTAATATCGATGAGCTTCTTTTGTCACAACCTGATTCAGGTGAGCAAGGTCTCGAAATTGCAGGTAAGCTGATTGACTCTGGTGCAGTTGATTTGGTTGTTGTTGACTCAGTTGCGGCCTTGGTACCACGTGCAGAAATTGATGGAGATATTGGTGACAGTCATGTTGGGCTTCAAGCGCGTATGATGAGTCAAGCCATGCGTAAGCTATCTGCATCTATTAATAAAACAAAAACAATTGCTATCTTCATTAACCAATTGCGTGAAAAAGTTGGTATTATGTTTGGTAATCCAGAAACGACCCCTGGTGGACGTGCTCTGAAATTTTATGCATCAGTACGTCTTGATGTACGTGGAAATACGCAAATCAAAGGGACTGGTGATAAAAAAGATCAAAATGTTGGTAAGGAAACTAAAATCAAGGTTGTCAAAAACAAGGTTGCCCCACCATTTAAAGAAGCCTTTGTCGAAATTATGTATGGTGAAGGGATTTCACAAACAGGTGAGCTTGTAAAAATCGCTAGTGATTTAGGAATTATTCAAAAAGCCGGAGCATGGTTCTCATATAATGGAGAGAAGATTGGTCAAGGATCTGAAAATGCTAAAAAATATTTGGCAGATCATCCAGATATTTTTGAAGAAATTGATCATAAAGTACGTGTACACTATGGTTTGATTGAACCAGATGAAGAGGATGGTGTTGAAGAAGCACAAGTTGAAGAAACATCTGATGAACTTGTTTTGGACCTTGATTCAACCATTGAAATTGAAGAATAAGCGTAAAAGAGCCGAAGAGCTCTTTTTCTCTTTGATTTAATCTAAGTAAAAAAGGATCTATGATAATTGAAAAAGTCCCCTTAGATTCAAAATAGGTCGCTAGACCGATTTCTTAAACTAAGGACAATGATAAGATAATAGTATCATGTGACAGAAAGAGAGAATTAACATGATTAAGATTTATACAATCTCAAGTTGTACAAGTTGTAAAAAAGCAAAAACATGGTTGAACAACCATCAACTTCCTTATAAAGAACAAAACCTTGGTAAAGAACCACTTACAAAAGAAGAAATCTTAAACATCCTATCAAAAACAGAGAATGGTGTTGAGAGCATTGTTTCATCAAAAAATCGCTATGCTAAAGCTCTAAATTGTGATATCGACGAGCTCAGTGTTAGTGAAGTGATTGATTTGATTCAAGAAAACCCAAGAATCTTGAAAAGTCCAATCTTAATTGATGATAAGAGATTGCAAGTGGGTTATAAAGAAGATGACATCCGTGCGTTCTTACCGCGCTCAATACGAAATGTCGAAAATTCACAAGCACGCATGCGAGCAGCTCTATAAAAAATAGAAAAAAGGAGATACTAGAGATCTTCTTTTTCCTTTCACTTTTTGGATAGAAAATAAGTATTGACATTGGTTCACAAACTTGATAGACTAATAAAGTCTCAAGGAAATTGTTCAGTAACTGAAAAAAGTTTGAAAAAAACTTTAAAAAAGTTATTGACAAGATAAGTCAGAGATGATATTATAAATAAGC
>OLQY01001342.1_pt1 | contig 21476 bp, 20 predicted proteins | sample 1672851 | NCBI WGS metagenome assembly OLQY01 (sample SAMEA3136730, study PRJEB25190) | human gut metagenome | reverse complement strand
TTCTTTCACCATCTCTTTCAATTCTTGCATTTCTTCCGGATATAGATCTCCGGTGCTGTTTACTTTTTTCGCAATCTGATTAATATTCACACCAATCTTATGCATTTCCTCATACTGTTTCTTCAGTGGAGTAGTATCGGTGTTGACGATGTAACCGTCGATTGCCATTTTACGAAGATAAGCTCCCATATTTTTTGTCTTTGATTCAATCATCTTTCTACGAATAAGCTTTTTTTCTTCTGGGGAAACACAAAACAAAATCTGTATATTTCTTTTTCTCTTTGCCATAGGCAGATTCTCCTTTCTTTGGTTCTTCGAAGTAGTGACTTCTGTGTTTTTAATTTAGGGCAGGGTTCCTTAAATTGCTGGTTTTTCGGAAGTGTATATACACTTCCTGTCCTTGCTATTTACCGGTGGCACAGCCGCCGGAAGAGAGTCTTAAAAAAGAACCCTCTATAAATAAGGTACTGAGAGAAGAAAAAGAGGACATCGAAGCTCAGAAGTATGACGCAAGCATGATTCTGTGGTATAGTAAAATCTGAATGAAAAAGAAGAAAAGAGGTCAAACCGATGTCACGGAAAAACCATAAGATGATAGATGGGAGATTACTGCAAACGAATAAGAAGTATTCCCAGTTAAAAATGAAGCAGAAAGAAAAGATTGCGGAATGGATGTTTCAGGCAACCAGAGATTATTATATGAAAAAATGTACTTTTCCGAGTGACAAACATCTGGAAGAAGTGGTGGATTCTGTTTATGAAAAAATTGAAGATGCAGAAATCTGGATTCCGTATGGAGAGGTCTTCAAGCATTATAAATCCAAACGATCGGATATCAACAAACGTGTCAGAAAATCTCTGAATGAAAAAGAAGAGAGTCAGATTGAGAAGGTCTGTTTTATGAATATGTGTATGATTCAGGATCATAAAGGGAATGTACTGGCTCTGGATAAAGTAAATGATAGCTATACCGGTACAACTTTTCCAGGCGGTCACGTAGAAGCAAATGAGATTTTTCAGAAATCTATGATTCGGGAAGTCTGGGAAGAAACAGGACTTACGGTTGAAGCACCGAAGCTTGGAGGATTATATCATTGGCATAAGAGCGGAGTGCACTATGTTATTACCTTGTATAAAGCGGATAAGTTTACCGGAGAATTAAAGAGTTCTGAGGAAGGAAGAGTTTATTGGATTCCGCTGGAAGAGTTAAAAACAAAAGAACTTGCTACAGGTATGGAACACGTTTTGCGGATTCTGGAATCAGAGAAGGTGGACGAGTGCTATATGCATCTGGAAGCAGATGGATATGTGGGAGACTTGTATTAAAGAATTACATGAGAAATGGCTGCCTGCTCATTGGAGAAAAGACAGCCATTCTTTATAAGATACATCATTCATCTATTCTGTTTTTTGCGGTTCGTTTTTGGAAGTGAAATTAATATATTTGGCACGTTGTAAAATTGAAATAACTGCATCAATGCTTTCAGGATTGGAGAAGCTCATGATAAAAGGTTCTTCTTTAAATTCCATGGGTTCGAACCCAGGATTCTGATCTGGATTCTTGAGTATATGGATGGGACGTGCACTCTGATTATAAAATGCCAGTTGTGCGGAATCTGTAGTGTTACCGATGACACCAATGCCTACATCCCCTTTTCCAAAGTCTATTCTATGTTTATTTAAGTTGATCATTTTCAAAAATCTCCTTTTTCAAAAATAGCATATTTAGTAATTTTCTATTATTCCCGAAGTAGGGATATCTTTTAAAAAGTCACTGTTGGAAGTAATCGGAGAATCTACAATCTGAACACCGCTACGTTTCATCATTCGGAATTTGAAATCAAGAAGTTCCGGTGGAACTTTCAGTTCAGCTGCAGCCTGGAAAAATGACATATCAGCGTTAAGCATCTCCAGGACATCTTCATCCTCCAGAAGATAATCAGCGGCAAAGCAATTCGCTTCATATTCACATTGTGATACTCCATCGAATAATTCAAAATCATGAAAACACTTGATCTGAAGGGTTTTCTGATGAAGGAGTGCGTGCCCAATCTCGTGGATCAGGATAATCTGCTGTATGATTTCCGGTAGGTCGCAGTTAATGACGATGCAGGTCTTTCGACATTCCCGCATACAGAAGCCTTTACAACAGTTTGGATCAGTTCCAAGCGGAAGCTTCTTAACAATAATATGCATAGCGGCTGCAAGGCGGTACGGATCACTTTCCTGATATTTTGTTTTTACTTTATTAACAGTGTCTCTTATACATTTTGAACTCATAAAAACACCTCGATATTTCATAAGATAGTTTGCTACAAGTATAGAGTAGCAAAAGTGCTGTACGAAAATACGGACACCTATGAATCACTTTCCGTTTCAGTGTTTTTCTTTTTCCGTCCAAATGTCTTTTTAGCTTCCATCTTACAGGAAAGATATGCTTTGGTTACAGCTTGATAGAAAGCATCTTTTGCTTCTTCGTCAAGTTCGCCACCAGCGAAAAGAGCACGGTTGGCTTCGAGAATCTCATTGATGTCCTTGGCTCCTTTTTCACCAAGCTGTCCATTGACTTCATCAATATAATCCATTTTTTCAATTCCATAAGAAGGATCTGTAATCTCGTCATGTTTTAAATAATCATAAGAGACATTTAATGCATGAGCGAGCTTTCTCATAGTAGAGATTCGTGCGATGGTGCCGGAACTTTCATAAGCTGCGATTGCACGCTGTGATACGCCGACCAGTTCTGCAAGTTCTTTCTGCGTCAGATGATTCTGTTCTCGTTGAAATTTAATCTTGTCTGAAAAATTCATAGTGGGATCCTTTCCAAGTTTTTGAAATCGTAACTTCATCAACTTTATAAAAACTATTGACAGAGTTCATTATCACGTATAAAATACAAACAAATGTTCGTGAAGTTAGTAGAAATTATAATTCAAAAACTTCACAAAGTCAATATGAAGCAAAGAAGTTTTATTACGATTTTTAGACTGGTAGGTGAATGTTATGAGCAGGACAATTCTTCATTCAGATATGAATTGCTTTTACGCAAGTGTCGAGATGTTGCATCATCCGGAACTTGCCGGAAAGCCGATGGCAGTTGGGGGCGATCCGGAAGCAAGACATGGAATTGTGCTGACTGCGAATTATATTGCAAAGCGAGCCGGAGTAAAAACAGGTATGGCATTGTGGCAGGCAAGGCAGGTTTGCCCGGAAATAATTTTTGTACCGCCTCGCATGGATCTTTATTTGAGGTTTTCCAGAATGGCACAGGAGATTTACAGTGAATACACAGATCAGAGAGAACCATTTGGGATTGATGAAAGCTGGCTGGATGTAACTGCCAGCACTTCTGTCAAGGGAGACGGAATGAAGATTGCAAAAGAGATCAGCAGTCGGATTAAATATGAACTAGGTGTTACCGTAAGTATTGGTGTTTCCTGGAATAAGATATTTGCAAAGCTCGGTTCTGATTATAAAAAGCCAGATGCCATTACAGAGTTTTCCAAAGACAATTACAAGGATATTGCATGGAAACTTCCAGTAGGAGATTTACTTATGGTCGGACGAAGTACTGAACGGACGATGAAGAAACTTGGCATTTGTACGATTGGAGATTTGGCAGGAGCAGAATCTTCTATATTAGAAACATATCTTGGAAAGATGGGATTGGTACTTCATACCTTTGCAAATGGATGGGATGAAACTCCAGTTTCGGTAGAAGGATATAAAGCACCAATCAAGTCTATCGGGAACAGCACAACAACGCCAAGAGATCTTGTTAGTGAATTGGATGTCAAGATTATTTTGATGGCTCTTTCAGAGAGTGTAGGAGCCAGGCTGCGTGAAAATGGTTTTCAATGCAGGACAGTAGAAATCTCGATTCGGGATAATGGTCTGTATCATTTCACGAGACAGTGCAAGTTGGACAGGGCAAGTAATCTTACAGAAGAAATTGCCAGAACTGCATTTGAGTTATTTCAGAAAAATTATAACTGGGAACATCCGATTCGTAGTCTTGGTGTTCGAGGATGTGATCTGGTATCAGAAGAGATGCCTTATCAGCTTGATTTATTTATGGATGAAACAAAAAGAGAAAAAATCAAAAAGATGGACCAGGTGGTAGATGAGATCCGTGGAAGGTTTGGCTATCAGAGTATTCAGAGAGCATTTATGTATCAGGATAAGATACTGGCACAGCTGAATGCTAAGGAACATACGGTTCATCCACAAGCATATTTTCATGGATAGGAGAGAGCAGGTGTTTTGTAATGACAGCTAAAGTGTATGTAGATGTCCTGGCGGTATTTAGCCGGGAAGGAGAATTGATCCCTACAGCGTTTGTCTGGGAAGATGGACGTAAGTATGCGATTGATAAGGTTTCAAAACCGGAGCGTTGTGCCAGTCGAAAAGCTGGTGGAACCGGATATCGTTATACCTGTCAGGTGGGCGGGAAAATCTGTCATCTGACTTATGAAGAAAATTACAGATGGTTTATGGAACGTAAATAGATTTAAAAAGTAGTATTGACACTAGCTTTACTTTTGGTATCATTGGAAATGTGGTAGTGATGATGTGAGCTTTAAAATGAGGTAGATAATATGAGATGTCAGGTTTACATTCCAAAGGAACTGGAAGAGGTGTTGTTAAATGATGCTAAAAAAGCAGGTGTTAATGTATCAGAAATTATTATTAGAATATTGAAAAAAAATTATAAAACAAAGAATAGCGAAACACTAGATTATATTGCACTTAAAGATATTGTTTTTAAAGAAATAGAAGAATATATTTCAACATTAAATATCAATGATGAATTCGAGTTATATGATGCATCTGAAACATTTCGCAATATTCCGATGACAAAAGAGGGGAAGCCTAATGTTAATCGGGCAAAGCTTGGTAGATTGTTTGGTCAGTCTATTGGCAAAAAACCATTTGAAAATGTGGAAAGAGTTTATATTGCAAACGGTAATGTTAAGAAATCAAGATACAATAAAGCTACAATGTTTAAACGAACAAAATAGTTGTAATACAAAATATTGTAACGTGCTCCAAAGGGAGCCCTGAATCAGGGCCCCCTTTGGAGAGATAGATATTCGATGAGAACATCAGCAGTCGGGGATACATCCTTTCCCGTGAGAACCGATTGCTTTCAATAGATCATACAGTTGCCGGTCAGCCAGAAATAGAAGCTATCCCACAGCGGATATTTCTGCGGAATCTGCATGAAGAGATGTTAGGACAGTGACAGACTGTGAATGGAACAAACAATACAATGATTGGTCTGGCTGCGGAAGCGGTCGGGAAGGAGGACAATTATGCAGAGAATACAGGATATGTTTATCAATATGGAAGAAGTGGCAGAGGATGCTTATAAGAATACGGAATTATTGCTGAGTCAGTATACCAAGGTAATGTTCCGTATTGAGAAGAATCTTGTGGATATAGATTATGAAATGTATGCAGAAGAAGGGAAGCATCTGAAGGAAATGTTATATGATCTGGTAGATTTCGATGCGACTGCAGAGAAACGCAGAATCCAGGAAAAACTTCTGAATAATGATATGAATCTCTGTTTGCTGGAAATAATGAGAGATTCCCTGATAGCTTTGAGGGATTATCCAAAGAATGGACAGCTGTATTATCGGCTTTTGAAATATAGATATTTTGAAGCAGGAAATACCAATGAAGATGTGATGCTGATGCTGGATGATATGCCAAGCACCACTTACTATCGAAACCGTAAGAAAGCAATCCGGTTGTATGCAACAATGCTCTGGGCATTTACACGACCGGAAAAGATACAGAATAAGATGGAGGAAATAAACTGGAAGAAAAGTGGAAGTAAAGTGGCAGTGAACTGACAGTAAACTGGCATGTGAATGGTATTACAATGAAAATACGTGCATGTTAGAATTGATATGCTGAGAGAAATAGACCTTCGCAGACGTAATGTTTGCGGAGGTTTTTCTTTTCTCAAATTTTAAGGCGTCAGGCTGTGCCCGGAAGGGCATGGCCTTTTTTTATACCCAAAAACAGGTTGCAGATTTGAAAAAGCTTCCTTTTTAACAGGTAGATGCCGGAAAGGAAGAGCATATCAAGATGCAGGGAAGAGGCAGGCATTATGCCAGATATCCATGATTTTCGATTTGTCACAAATCAAATCAACAAAAACGACAAATCGGAGGAATAATCATGGAAGAAAGAAAATACACATTTTACGACAGATATCAGAAGGTGAAATACGCTAATATTACTGCAGAGGAGCTGGAAGTTCTTAATATTTCTTATAATAAGGAACATTATATGTTTGATCAGCAGCATCAGAGAAATAATACAGTATTATTTTGTGGATTAGAATCAGAAAACGGTTGTGCGACAGACTTTATCGCAGATAGTGGACGTGATATTGCATCGGATATCACAACTGAGATCTTCTTCAAAGAACTCTTCAGTGATCTGACAGAGAAAGAAAAGAAAATCGTGAGCGATTATTTTATCATGGGAAAACAGGTTAAGGAAACAGCAGAGGAACTGGGCATCAGCACACGTCAGGTGAGTAGAGACAAGAACAGTGCTTTGGCAAAAATGTTAAAGAGGATGAAAGCAGCTGGATATGAATCATATGCTGAGGCGGCTGGTGCATTTCTGCAGGAAAGCGATTATATTCCAACACAGATGGAAACACAGAATTCAATCATGAAAAAAAGAACTGGGGAAGTGAGAGTGCCATCGGATAACAAGGCAAAAAATTAGATGGATTAACTATCAGTTGTGGGTAAATAAAGTTGTAGAAACAACTGCATACTATAAAGGATAAAATCTATGAGTAAAAAAGTCTGCATAGAAATTAAGCAGTTGCTGAATAAAGTTGTAAAACTTGTTTCTCATGGAAATACATCTCCTTTCTGTTGATAAGGCTATTATAAAGTGTGAAACAAAATAAAAGTTTGCAAAAAGTCAATCCTTGAAATTTAAATATCAGTTGTGTTAATAAAGTTGTGGAAACAACTGCATATTATAAAGGATAATATCTGCTAGTAAAAAAGTCTGCATAAAAGTTAAGTAGTTGTTGAACAAAGTTGTGGAATTTGTTTCTCATAGAAGTTCATCTCCTTTCTGTTGACAAGGTCATTATAAAATGTGAAATGAAATATTACTTGCCAAATAAATATAAAAGGTGGACAAATTTTGCAAACAAGAAGGAAGAGCTGATAAATATGACTGATCAACTCTTCCCTTTTTATACTTTATATGTTTTTACGATACTCGGATGGAGATATACCTTTCGTTCTTTGAAAGATTCGGCTGAAATATAAAGGATTATCATATCCTATTATCTGTGCAATCTCTTTAATGTTATATTGTTTATTTTGTAGTAGTGTTTCAGCATTATTAATTCTTTTTTGCAAAATAAACTGTTTTGGCGTAGTTCCGGTATACATTTTGAAATTGCGTATGAACCAGTTTGTGCTGACGTGGTTTTGTTTAGCATAGGCATCAACATTAATTGCTTCATTGTAGTGTTCACTAAAATAAACAATGGCTTTGTCTATTTCTTCTGCTATCTGGGATGTGTCTGTTATAATCGTTTGCTCAAAATGACGCTGTAATCTAATAAAAATCTGTCTTAAATACATTTCGAGCATTTCGGAATAACCAGATTTACACATCTGTAACTCTTTTATCATAACCGAAAAAAGATTTTTATATTCAGGATCAGAACCACAATAAAAGACACGCTTATCTTTGGTTATGCCATACGAACGAAGTAGATTTGTGACACTGCTTCCGGTAAAGTGAACCCAATATACTTCAGTGTGATCTTTGGCATAATAGACATATTTTTGAGGTTCTTTGGGGCGATATAAAACCATATGACCAGCATGTACAATGGTATCAGTACCATCCTTATCAAAATAAAAATGAGCTTTCCCGGAAGCAACGTATAATAATTGAAAGTCAACTCTGCCACGGGGTCTCCATGTAGGAAGTTTTTGTTTGGTATATAACTTATAAGTTCCGCACATTGTTACAACAAGTGGATTTGATTTATCCTTTCTGTCTATATGCGAATCATTTAGATATGCATTGTTTGTGTACATTGCTACCTCCGTATATGAAATAATTAGAAACTGTCTGAAAATTAAACAAAAATGATAGATTTAGTTTGATTTTAACACAAATTTCATAATAAGTCCATTTCTAATGATGGATAACAACGAAAAATAAAAAGTAAAAAGGTTATTTTGTGTATGTTTTGTTCCATTTATGATATTTATTCTGACGTAAAATTTTTATATAATTTTTGTAAAATTATATAAAAGTTGTGGAAACTAAATAAAGTTGTTGAAAGGAGAAGTTTCACATGGAAGAGAAAAGATACCTTAAATGGTATAACAAAGTAGGTTATGGTTCGGGAGATTTGGCAGGAAATGTTGTGTATGCATTCTTGTCATCATTCGTAATGTTGTATTTGACAAATACAGTAGGTTTAAATCCGGGTATTATCGGAACATTAATCATGGTATCAAAGTTATTTGACGGAATCAGCGATATGTTCTTTGGAACTATGATTGATAAAACAAAAAGCAAACTTGGAAAAGCAAGACCTTGGATGCTCTATGCGTATATAGGTTGTGCGGTAACACTTGTAGCAAACTTTGCAATACCGGACAGTCTTGGAACAACAGCTCAGTACGCATGGTTCTTTATCGCATATACACTGTTAAATGCGGTATTCTTTACTGCAAATAATATTGCATATGCATCATTGGTTACATTTTGTACAAAAAACAGCAGAGAACGTGTAGAGATGGGATCATGGCGTTTTATCTTTGCATTTTCAACAAGCTTACTTATTCAGTCTGTTACAGTTCAGTTTGTAAGAGCAGCAGGCGGTGGAGCAGCTGCCTGGAGAACAGTTGCTGTAGTATATGCTATCATTGGATTGATCGTAAATACGATTTCCGTATTTTCAATCAAGGAGCTTCCGGAAGAAGAACTGAAAGCAGGTAAAGATCACACAGAAGAAAAGTATGGTCTGGTAGAGGCAGCAAAACTTTTATTTTCCAATAAATATTATCTTATGATCTGTGCTACTTATATTTGTCAGCAGATTTATTCAGCTATGTTAAATATGGGAATTTATTACATGATTTACATACTGAAAAATGAAGATTTATATTCTGTATTCTCATGGGCGATCAATATCCCTGTCATCATTGCGATGTGTATTACACCAATGCTGGTAGAGAAGATGAAAGGTTTATATAGAATGAACCTTGCAGGTTATATTCTCGGAACAGCAGGACGTGTAGGAGTGATTTTTGCCGGCTATATGGGAAGTGTTCCGCTTATGCTTGCATTTACAGCAGTTGCAGCGCTTGGAATGGCACCATGGCAGGGTGATATGGGAGCCGTAGTTGCAAGCTGTTCAGAATATACATACCTTACAAAACATAAACACATTGACGGAACAATGTATTCCTGTACTTCTTTCGGAACAAAGATCGGTGGAGGAATCGGAGTTGCTCTTTGCGGATGGTTACTTGATGCAAGTGGATTTGTGAAAGAAGCAACAATCCAGCCGGAATCCTGCCTGAACATGCTGCATGTTATGTATTTGTGGATTCCAATGGTATTGTCATTGATCATTACATTTATCATGTCAAGAATGAATATAGAAGATGCTAATAAAAAGCTTAGAAAACAGTTGGAGGAGTGCTAAAATGGAATACAAGGGTATGAAAGAGGATGAACGTTTAATTTCAGTTACACCAAGCAAAAGACAGATTGCTTATCAGAATATGGAGTATTTCTGCTTCATCCATTTTACAGTAAATACTTTTACAGGAAGTGAGTGGGGATTAGGCGATGAACCGGAATCTATCTTCAATCCTGAAGAGTTAGATGCTCGCCAGTGGGCAAAGACAGCTGCTGAAGGTGGAATGAAGGGATTAATATTGACTTGTAAACATCATGATGGCTTTTGCTTATGGCCAAGCAAGTATACAGAACATAGTATTAAAAATTCACCTTATAAGAACGGAAAAGGTGATATCGTTCGTGAAACAGTAGAGGCATGTAAAGAATATGGTCTGAAGTTTGGAGTTTATCTTTCACCATGGGACAGAAACAATGAATCTTATGGAAAAGGCAAAGAATACGATGACTACTATGTAAATCAGCTTACAGAACTTCTGACAAATTACGGGGACATATTTGTAATCTGGCTTGACGGAGCCTGTGGCGAAGGCAGCAATGGAAAGAAACAGGTTTATGACTGGCAGAGATATTATGAAGTAATGCGTAAACTCCAGCCAAACGCCGTGATCTCAATTTCAGGTCCAGATATCCGCTGGTGTGGAAACGAAGCCGGACAGGTTCGTCCAAGTGAGTGGAGTGTCGTTGCCGCAGATATGACAGATCCGGCGATTACAGCACAGCTCAGCCAGCAGGAAGATAATGAAGAATTCAGAAACCGTCCGTTAGATGAAACACAGGCAGATCTGGGAAGCCGTGAATGTCTGCGTAATGAAGAAAAATTAGCATATTATCCGGCAGAAACAGATGTTTCTATCCGTCCAGGCTGGTTCTATCATGAGGAAGAAGATGATCAGGTTCGTTCATTCGAAAACCTGAAAGAAATTTATTTATCTTCAGTTGGTGGAAATACAACACTTCTGTTGAATCTTCCTCCAATGAAAAATGGAAAACTTCATCAGACAGATGTTAATAATGTAAAAATGCTTGGAGATTTTATAAGAAGCACTTTTAAAGATAATTTGGCAGATATCGCTGAAATTATAACAGTTCCGGAAAAGGATGCGGAAGGTAAAAATGCAGATCTTTTAAGAGTAGATGATTATGAGAATGTGTTCAGAAATAAAGCCGGGGACAGAGAATTGACAATTCATCTGCAGTGGACAGAGAAAAAGAAATTATCTTATCTGGTATTAAAAGAGGCAATTCCTTTCAGTCAGCGAGTGGAGAAGTTTTCTGTATGGTATGTGGCAGAAGATGGAAAAAAAGAGAAAATGGTGGATGCTACCACAATTGGTTATAAGAAGATCATCGATTTGCAGGGCGTAGAAACAGATGAAATTGAAATTCGTATTGAAGATTCAAGAGTTGCTCCTGTAATCTCATTTATAGGTGTATACTAAAATAGAACAAGAAAATTTTAACGAACGAATCCCAAAAATCTTTTTTGGGATTTGTTTGGAAAGGAAGGAAAAATATGAATGCTGATATGAAATGGTTGGATAATCCGGAAGTATTTCGTGTGAATCAGTTGGAAGCACACAGTGATCATTGTTATTATTTGGATTATTCGGACATGAAAAAAGAGAAAAACCCATTATTTCAGTCATTAAACGGGCAGTGGGAGTTTTCTTATAGTAAAAATGTAAAAAGCAGACCGGTTAATTTTTATGAGGAAACATTTGATGCATCAGGATTCGATAAAATTATGGTTCCGGGACATATTGAACTGGCTGGATATGATAAAATCCGTTATATCAACACCATGTATCCGTGGGAAGGAAAAGAGTACCATAGAGGAGCTTACAGCATGGAGGCGACCGGAGCAGAAAAAGGAATGTTTTCAGAAGCAGAGTACAATCCGGTAGGTTCTTATATCAAATACTTCGATCTGGATAAGAGTATGTGTGAGAAAAGAATCCATATTTGTTTTGAAGGTGTAGAAGAAGCGATGTATCTGTGGCTTAATGGTCAGTTTGTAGGCTATGCAGAAGATAGTTTTACGCCTTCTGAGTTTGACCTGACACCTTATATAAAAGAAAAGGGAAATGTGCTGGCAGTTCAGGTTCATAAGATGAGCACAGCAGCATTTTTAGAGGATCAGGACTTTTTCCGTTTTTTTGGAATCTTTAGAAATGTTACTCTGAAAGCGATACCGGATGTACATATGGATGATGTATGGTTTCAACCTGTGTTGAATCAGGATAATGTAAGTGGAAGCGTATCTGTCAGCATGAAAGTATCTGCACCGGATGCTCAGAATATAACTGCCAGCTTTATTTTAAAAGACAGGGAAGAAAATTTGTTGGCAGAAAAATCCGTACAGTTAAAGAAAGAAAATGAGTATTTAGAAGGTACGATCTGTGCTGATTTAGAAACTGTGGAACTGTGGGATAATCATGATCCTTATTTATATCATGCGTATGTAGAGCTTAAGGCGGAAGATGGAAGTTTAGCAGAAGTAATTCCTTATGATATTGGCTTCAGAAGAATTGAGATAATTGATAAGATCATTTATTTAAATGGAAAACGCCTGATTATCACAGGAGTAAACCGTCATGAGTGGAATCCAAAAACAGGAAGATGCATTGGCTTGGAAGATATGAGAGCAGATATCGCATGTATGCTCAGAAATAATATTAATTCTGTGCGTACCTGTCACTATCCGGATCAGATACCATGGTATTATATGTGCGACAATGCAGGAATTTATGTGATGGCAGAAACAAATCTGGAAAGTCATGGTTCCTTCCAGAAATTAGGAGCGATCGAACCATCCTGCAATGTGCCGGGATCTCTTCCACAGTGGAAAGAGGCGGTACTTGATCGTGCAAGAAATAATTTTGAAACATTTAAAAACCATACATCCATTCTATTCTGGTCATTGGGAAATGAATCCTATGCAGGTGATGACATTGAAGCAATGAACGTTTATTTTTCTGAAAAGAAAGATGGAAGATTAGTTCATTATGAAAGTGCTTATTACAACAGGGCATATGAGGATACGATTTCTGATTTGGAGACCAGAATGTATGCAAAGCCGGAGGATGTAGAGGAATACTTAGATAACAGTCCAAAGAAACCGTATATTTTATGCGAATTCATGCATGATATGGGAAATTCCATGGGAGGTCTGGGAGCTTATATGAAGCTGATTGATAAATATGACATGTATCATGGTGGATTTATATGGGATTTTATCGATCAGGCAATTCTTGTAAAAGATCAGGTGACAGGAAAAGAAGTTTTACGTTATGGTGGTGACTTTGATGATAAACCGGCAGACTATGAATTCTCGGCAAATGGAATCGTATTTGCTGACAGGAAAGAGAAACCGGCAATGCAGGAAGTGAGGTATTACTATGGCTTATACAGATAAATTAAGAGTGGTCTATGGTGACTATACACTTGGTGTACATGGTGAAGGATTTGATTATATTTTTTCTTATGCACAAGGCGGACTCGAATCTATCGTGAAAAATGGATATGAGTGGCTGTACCGTTGTCCAAAGCCTACTTTCTGGCGGGCACTGACGGATAACGACAGAGGAAGCAAGTTCCATATTAAAAGCGGAAGCTGGCTTTCAGCAGATATGTTCATTGACTGCAGGGGAACACAGGTCATTATGGACGGAGAGGAGCAGAAACCTTATGCACCGGACAATAACAGCTTCGGTGGGGATGTTTGGGCTGATGAGATCATTGTAAAATATACTTATGAGACAATATCCAATCCGTCAACAACGGTACTTGTGACATATACGGTTAATGCATCCGGAAAAATCCAGGTGGATGTACATTATAATGGAGTTAAAGCACTGCCTGAGCTTCCGGTATTTGGAATGCGTTTTATCATGCCGACACTTGCAGATAAATATATCTATAAGGGTTTGTCCGGTGAGACATATCCGGATAGAAAAGCAGGTGCCAAAAAAGGTATTTACGAAGTCACAGATCTGAGCTTAACACCTTACCTTGTCCCACAGGAATGTGGAATGAGAATGGATACAGAGTGGCTTGAAATTAGCAGACATACAAGTCTTGACAATAGTAGAACAGATCATTCGCCACAGACACTCCGCATTGAGAAGATGGATCGGGAATTTGCTTTTTCATGCCTTCCTTATACAGCATCTGAAATTGAAAATGCTCTGCATCATGAGGAATTACCACCAGCAAGAAGAACGGTTTTATGTGTATACGGAGCAGTCAGAGGAGTCGGAGGTATCGACAGCTGGGGAACTGATGTGGCAGATGAATATCATGTCAGTGCAGAAGAGGATATCAGATATTCATTCACCATCTGTTAGTCGCAATTGAAGTGTAGAACGGTATCGGAAAGCAGATCTAAGAAAAAGAGGGTGGCTCTAAATGCTGTTAGTATACGAAAACAAAGATAAGGGAATATCAGCAGAGTGGAAAAAAACAGTACATATGCCACCCCATTTACATGAAGCAATAGAGGTTGTGTATGTCACAAATGGAAATATTGCACTTGGAGTCGGAATGGAGCTGTATAACATGGACGAAGGTGATTTTGCGATAGTGTTTCCGAATGTAATACACCATTATCAGGTTTTTGACGAAAAAGAAAATAAAGCTATTTTCCTTTATATAGATCCGGCAGTTCTTTCAGGATTTTTGAAAGAATTACAAATATACAGTCCAAAAAATCCGGTGTTAAAAAAAGAAAATGTACATCCGGATGTGGTTCATGCAATAAAATTTTTGATGCAAAATCCAGAGTGTACTCCGATATTGGCACAGGCATATGCACAAATAATTCTTGCATATGTATTCACTGAAATACCGATGATCGATAAAAAATCGTTAGGAAGTAATGATTTGATTTACAATTCTGTGGAGTATATAGCCAAAAATTTTAGAGATGAAATCAGTCTTGAAAAGATGGCATTCGATCTGGGGATAAGTAAATACGTGTTGTCGAGAATGTTTGCTAAAACTTTTCATTGTAACTTCAGCAAATATTTAAATGGCGTGCGATTAAATTATGCAGTTGGTGCATTAGAAAATACGCAGGATACGATAACAAACATATGTCTTGAATGTGGTTTTGAAAGTCAAAGGACATTTAACCGGGTTTTTAAAGAGAGGTACAAGATAACGCCAAGAGAATATCGTAAAAGATTAGAGATTGGGCTATAGGACTACGGCAATAACACTTGAAAATAATGAAAAATAGTGTAAAAATAGTGAAAATTTAATGGAAAAACAATATAAAACAACCAACGGTTTCACAAATGCAACTAATTTGAAATTGTTCGTTGCATATATGATTGCTATAATAAAATCACAAGATCTTGGAAAAACAAAAAATGAAAAGAGGCTGAGATTTTATGAAAACAATTGGCAATAAAATAAAAGAATTACGTCGTTCCAAAGGCATGTCCCAGAAAGATATTGCAGATAAATTAGGAGTTACCAGTCAGGCGGTAAGCAAATGGGAGAATGACGGCTCGCTGCCGGAAATGACAATGCTGCCGGATATTGCGTCCTTATTCGGGATTCAGATTGATGATCTGTTTGAATACTCTACCGAAAAACGTTACGAGAGTATTGAAAAGAAATTGCAATATGGAAGAGTCATGACAAATATGGAATTTGAGAATGAAGAAGCATTCCTGATCCGCGAGGTAGAGGCAGACCCGACGAATTATCATGCAATTTCTCTGCTTGGAGACTTTTACGGACACCGGGCAGAATGTATGTACCAAAAGTCAGTGTATTACGCAAAGCGGGCAATTGATTTACAACCAAACCAGAAGGGCGATATCAACAACATCAATAACGGAAATCATGGAAAACGGTTTGACTGGGATACAGCCAATCATCAGGAGTTGATCAGATATTGGTACAAATTATTAAAGACTGCACCGGAAAATACAAGGGTATATTTTTATCTGCTGGATAACCTGATCGACGATGGACGGATTGAGGAGGCAAAAACTGTTTTAAAAGAATCCTATCAGAAAAATCCAGATGAACTGAATGCTTTTTATGAGGTTTTTATCAAAGAAAAACAGGTGGGATTCGAAGCTGTGAAGGCAGAGTATGAGGCACTGGCGAAAGCAAATGAAAATAGCTGGAGAATTTTATTTTCCATTGCAAATGTATTTTCATACAATGAATACTTTAAAGAGGCAATCCCGATGTGGCAAAAGACATTCGACTGCATGCCAAAACCACGATATACAGATTCATTTGAAGCGATGGCACAGTGCTGTGTCAGAATGGGCGATCACGAGAGTGCAGTAGAATATTATAAGAAAGAACTGGAACTTTTACGTGAGGACTGGGGCTTAAAATACGGTGCTGAGGTAGATGCATTGGAGGAGAAAATCAGGGCACTGCAGTAAGAGGATTTCATCAGGATCACCTTCTAAAAATGTATTATTTTATAGGAATTTTATTTGTTTCTGCTGGTATACTGTGCTACTATTTAGACAGGGAGAGAAGAAATGAGGTCAAATGACAGAAAAACTGAATAGCAGCAATCTCAGACAAAATCCGAGGAATGTTAATGAGCTTGTGAATGAACTCACATTATTTGATGACGATCTGATGAGCCGGGTGTTTGATAAAAACATCAAAGCAACGGAATTGTTGCTCCGTATCATTCTTGGCAAAAAGGTTAAGGTTATCAGCGTGACAGGGCAGAATGAAATGAAAAACCATCAGGTTGGCAGGCGTAATATTACGTTGGATGTGGATGCAATGGATGAAAATGGTGAGGAGATCGACATTGAGGTTCAGGGTAATTCAGAAGGAGCACATGTCAGACGCGCACGTTATCACAGCAGTATGGTTGATTCGAGAATGCTCAAGGAGGGACAAGCGTTTAGGGAACTGAAGGATTCCTATGTGATATTTATTTATAAGCATGACAAGTTCCGAAAGGGTTTACCTTTGTATCACGTAGAACGATACGTAGGCGAAACGAATGAACAGTTTCGTGACGGCTCCCATATCATTTACGTGAATGGAAATTATAAAGGGAATGATGAGATTGGTCAGTTGATGCAGGATTTTCGGGAGAAAAATCCGGAGTGCATGCACTACACGGAGCTGGCAGAAAGTGTGAAACATTTTAAAGAGAAAGAAGGAGGGCGTGAAGAAATGAGTGAGATTGTAGAGAGATATGGTGATGAAAGAGCATTAATGGCAAATATAACATCAGTTCAAAATCTCATGAACAACATGAAATGGACGTTAGACCAGGCACTTGACGCACTTGGAATTAAGGGGAAGGAAAGAACACTTATCACCCAGCAGTTACAAAAATAATAAAGCATTACGCAGGAAGAGACTTCAAAAAAGGGAGTCTCTTTTCTTTATAGCAAAAAGCGTATTTCATACCACAAGCCCCGTTCTTCCACAAAATTGTTGTCAAAACCGCCACAGAGTTATAATATAGTAAAAAGACGTGCGCAAAGCAGTCCGTGAAAAGAAAAGTAACAGGCAGGTCTGGTTGATGCATAGAAGTGATCGTTACGGAAAATAGAGGAGAAAAAGATGTTATTAGAACCAATTATCACAAGTTTATTAGAGACAGACATGTACAAGTTTTCGATGGGACAGTGTATTTACCATCAGTTTTCAGATTATAAGACAACCTGGTCTTTTAAATGCAGAAACACCGACGTTCACTTTACCCATGAGATGGTGGAGGAGATCAAGGAGCAGATCAAGGCATACTGTGGATTGCGTTTCACAGAAGAGGAGCTGGAATATCTGCATAAGATCAAATGGATGAAGGGAAGCTATGTGGATTTCTTAAGACTGTGGCAGCCTCGATATGAAGATTATGAGATTACAGAGGACGCAGACTGTGGACTGACGATCGAAACATTCGGAACATGGCTGAACACTTCCTTGTATGAGATTCCGACACTTGCCATTGTAAATGAAGTTTATTTCCACATGGCATATCATTATGACGAGCTGCTTGCAAGTTTTGAGAAAAAGCTGGATGAAAAAATTACTTTATTGAAAAACAGTACCTATAACCTTGGACTGTTCAGCGAATTTGGACTCAGAAGAAGACTCTCTGCCGGGGCACAGGAACTTGCAGTGAAAAAATTAAACGAGAATAAATATCCGAGTTCTACGTTTGTAGGAACATCCAATGTTTTCCTTGCAAAAAAATATGGCATCACTCCGGTAGGAACGATGGCGCATGAATGGATCATGTGTGTCGGACAGGGAAATCATAAGCACAATCCGGCATATTCAAACTGGTATGCGCTGGATTCGTGGGTAAAAGAATACGGTATTTTAAATGGAACGGCATTGACCGATGCTATTACAACAGACTGCTTCTTAAGAGATTTCCAGTTGACTTACGCAACACTGTTTTCCGGTGTGCGTCATGACAGCGGCGATCCGTTTGAGTGGGGAGAGAAAATGATCCGCCACTACGAGAGCCTTGGAATCGATCCAAAAACGAAAACACTGTTATTTAGCGACAGTCTCGATTTTGAGCGGGCAGATAAGATCGCATCTTATTTTGCAGGAAGAGTAAAAATTGCATTTGGAATCGGAACTTATATTTCAAATGACACGGATGTTCCGGCGTTGAATATTGTCATGAAGACAACCAAGTGTAATGGAATGGATGTTGCCAAGATTTCGGATACTCCAGGAAAAGGCATGTGCAAAAATCCGGAATATGTGGAATATCTTCAGAGATGTATCAGCTGGAGAATGGAAAACGACAGATAAAAAGAAAGGTGTGGGGGTATGCAGAACTATTCAGGAGAAGCTGGGTTACAGTATCATTTACAGATCAGACCGGGGGATGTGGGGCGTTATGTGATCCTGCCGGGAGATCCAAAGCGGTGTGAGAAGATCGCAAAACATTTTGAGGATGCAAAACTTGTGGCGGACAACAGGGAGTTTGTCACCTACACAGGTTATCTGGAAGGTGAGAAGGTCAGCGTGACATCCACCGGGATTGGCGGACCGTCCGCATCAATTGCGATGGAGGAACTGGTGCAGTGCGGTGCAGATACATTTGTGCGTGTTGGAACATGTGGCGGAATTAATCTGGATGTCAAGGGCGGTGATATTGTGATCGCTACCGGAGCAGTCCGCATGGAAGGAACCAGCAGGGAATATGCACCGATCGAGTATCCGGCAGTGGCAGATCTTGAGGTGGCAAATGCACTTGTTGCGGCAGCAAAGGAACTGGGGCTTACTTATCATACCGGAGTAGTCCAGTGCAAAGATGCATTTTACGGACAGCATGAGCCGGAGCGCATGCCGGTAAGCTATGAACTTTTGAATAAGTGGGAGGCATGGAAACGTCTGGGCTGCAAGGCGTCTGAGATGGAATCGGCGGCATTGTTTATTGTGGCTGCGCATCTGAAAGTCCGCTGTGGTTCTGATTTTCTTGTCATGGGAAATCAGGAGCGCAATGCCCTCGGCATGGATAATCCGATCGTTCATGACACGGAGGCAGCAGTGACGGTCGGTGTGGAGGCAATCCGCAGACTGATCAGGGCAGACCGTGAAAAATAATGCGTGAGCGGGAAAAGTTTTACCTGAAAAGCAGATTTCAATGGAGAACGGAAAATGGGGGTGTGAGAATCATGGAAGCAAAAAAGTACCGTAGGATTTTTACGATTGTAGTTGATTCCTGTGGAATCGGTGGAGCAAAAGATGCAGAACGTTTCGGCGATGCGGGAACTGACACGTTAGGACATATTGCGGAGACGGTGGGCAATCTTTCAATTCCGAATATGCAGAAACTTGGAATTGCCAATTTAAAAGAGCTGAAGAATATCGCACCGGTGGAAAAACCAATGGGATATTTTACAAGGCTCTCTGAGGCGAGCAACGGAAAAGATACCATGACCGGACACTGGGAAATGATGGGACTTCATATTACCAAGCCATTTTTGACGTTTACCGAGCACGGTTTTCCAAAGGAACTGATCGATGAACTGGAAAAACGTACCGGTCACAAAGTGATTGGAAACAAGAGTGCGAGTGGAACCGAAATCTTAGAGGAACTGGGCGAGGAAGAGATTGCAACTGGGCACATGATCGTGTATACATCTGCGGATTCAGTTCTTCAGATCTGTGGAAACGAGGAAACGTTTGGACTAAAGGAGCTTTACCGCTGCTGTGAGATCGCCAGAGAGATCACCATGAAAGATGAATGGAAAGTTGGGCGTGTCATTGCAAGACCTTATGTTGGAAAGAAAAAAGGTGAGTTTGTCCGCACCAGCAACCGTCATGATTATGCCTTAAAGCCATATGGAAGAACCGCATTAAATGCGTTAAAAGACGCCGGATATGATGTGATCTCTGTCGGAAAAATCCGGGATATTTTTGACGGGGAAGGAATCACGGAATCCAATAAGTCCAGAAGCTCAGTTCACGGAATGGAGCAGACGATCGAGATTGCAGAGCGCGATTTTACCGGACTTTGTTTTGTGAATCTGGTAGATTTTGATGCACTTTGGGGACACAGAAGAAACGTAAAAGGATACGCAGAGGAACTGGAACGCTTTGACGTGAAACTCGGAGAACTTCTTAAGGTACTTCGGGAAGATGATCTTCTTATCATCACGGCAGATCACGGAAATGATCCAACCTATAAGGGTACTGACCACACCAGGGAACAGGTGATGTTTGTTGCATATTCGCCTTCCATGAAGGAGTCAGGAAAGCTTGAAGATCAGGATACATTTGCAGTGATCGGGGCAACGATCGCAGATAATTTTGGTGTGCAGATGCCGGAAGGCACGATTGGTACGTCATTGCTTGCAGAGTTGAAGTGACATAAGAATGCGAAATGCAGAAGTGACAGCAGATTGAGAAAGCAAAACATAGCAGAAAATCAAGAAATACATCTTTGCATGATGAGTAAGCTATACGATGCCTGGGCAGCCGGCAGTAGAAAGGAAAAACATGGATAAAAAAGATATTTTAAGCAGAGTAGATCACACACTGCTTTCACAGACTGCAACATGGGAGGAAATCCGGCAGATTTTAGACGATGGAATAAAATATGGATGCGCTTCTGCCTGTATCCCGGCTTGTTATGTGAAACAGGCGGCAGAGTATGCCGATGGGAAACTGCCGATCTGTACGGTGATCGGATTTCCAAACGGATACCACACAACGGCGACGAAAATTTTCGAGACAAGGGATGCGGTCGCAAACGGAGCCGACGAGATCGATAGCGTCCTGAACGTGGGTAAGATGTTGGAAGGGCATTACGACGAAGTCGCTAACGAGGTCGAGGTGATTCGTGCCGAGATGAGTCCCGAGGTCGTGCTAAAGGTCATTATCGAGTCCGGAGCTTTGAAAACCCCCGATCTGATCCGCAAGGCTTCGTTGCTTTCGATGTTCGCCGGGGCCGATTTCGTCAAGACTTCGACCGGCAAGATCGACGTGTCTGCCACGCCCGAAGCGGCTGTGGTGATGTGCCAGGCGATCCGGGATTACTATCGGAAAACGGGACGTAAGGTGGGCTTCAAGCCGGCCGGCGGTGTCCGGAGTGCCGAAGATGCCGCTTTGTATTATACGATCGTCGAGGAGATTTTGGGCAAGGAGTGGCTTACGCCCGAATTGTTCCGTATCGGAGCTTCGTCGGCGGCCAATAATCTGCTTACGGCTATCGAAGGCCGGGAAGTCAAGTTTTTCTGATCCGAATGGGCGGATGAATTAAAAAATAGCGGCAC